>Ga0209913_1000666_pt1 | contig 26104 bp, 19 predicted proteins | sample PersoiDNA2013203_FD_185805 | JGI IMG/M metagenome (GOLD analysis project Ga0209913, IMG submission 185805) | Permafrost soil microbial communities from the Arctic, to analyse light accelerated degradation of dissolved organic matter (DOM) -... | ecosystem: Environmental > Terrestrial > Soil >... | reverse complement strand
ATGGCGGGATGCACGGTGCCGACTGCGGCCAGCACCTCTTCCTCGCTGTACGGCGTGGCGCGGGCCGGCAAATCGCTCTTCATGCGCAAGGCGATCTCCACTTCGATACCGCGCGAACCGGCGGTCAGCAAGTCGAAGAAATGATACGGCGCTGCAAAAATGAACTGCGCCGGCATCGGTGCGCAGCTTGGCTGTGCGCCCGGCGCCTTGGCGCCGACTTTCCAGCCGCCGACTTCTCCCAGCGATTGAGAAACGGTGTCCTGCACTGCGTAGGCTTCAGCAGCGTCGGCCGGGATGTATTCGTCAGGCAGGCGCGCCAACGTGATTTCGTGCTTGCGCGCCGCCAGCAACAACTCGGCGGCCGCCTTGATTTTTTGTTTGTCCATTGTCGTACTTTACTTCTTGATGAGGCATCGCTGCATGGAAAGCAGACGACGCCGGTTAAAAAACTTCCACAACGTCACAGGATCTCAAGAAAATCCAAAGCGTCGCGGCAACCACAAACTCAGATCCGGCCAGACGATGATCACGATCAGCGTGACCAGCAGCATGGCCAGATATTTCAGATACGGCTTCACTACGTCTTGCAGGCGCACCTGCGCGATGGCGCAGGTCGCATACATCCCCAGTCCAAACGGTGGCGAGAATAAACCGATACCCATCGAAATCACCAGGATGATGGCGAAGTGCAGCGGATTGTAGCCAAGCTGCACCGCAATCGGCGTCAGCAAAGGGCCGAAAATGATCAGTGCCGGCGCACCTTCCAGCACCGCGCCGAACAAGATCAGCGCCAGAACAGAAATGAGGATAAACATCCAGCGGCCGTAGTCATGCGCCAGGCTCACCATCAGTTCGGCCAGCGCATGCGGGATCTGTTCCACGGTCAAGGCATACGCCACGCTGCTGGCAGCCGCCACAATGAACAGCACCATGCCCGACATTGAGGCCGCATCGACGAACAGCTTCACCAGCACCTTGCGGTTGAGTTCGCGGAAAGCCAGCCAGCCGACCACGATCGCGTACACCACGGCAAACGAGGAAATCTCCGTCGATGTCGCCACACCGGAAGCCACGCCTTTGCCTATCATGACGATCATGATCAGGCCAACCAGCGCGCCGCCGATCAGCTTGCCCATTGGACGCGGCTTGATGAAGACGACGCTGACGTCGACTTTGCGACCGGTGTAATACGCAAGGATGCTCAAGGCAATCGCCATCGCCAGCGCCGGCAGAATCCCGGCTAAGAACAAGCCGCCGATCGACAGATTGGCGACGAAGCCAAGGATGATCATGTTGATGCAAGGCGGGATGGTCTCCGCCATGATGGCCGAGGCAGCCAGCAAGCCGGCTGCCTCGTTCGGATTCTGTCTGGTCTGACGCACCGCCGGCATCAGGATGCCGCCCACGGCGGCGACGTCAGCCAGCTTGGAGCCCGACACGCCGGAGAAAAATGCCATCGCCGTCACCATGATCAGATTCAAGCCGCCACGCAGACGCCCAAACATGCGCAGCAGCAGCTCGATCAGGCGGGATGACATGCCGTTGCACTCCATGACCATGCCGGCCAGGATGAAGAACGGCACCGCCAGCATGACGAAGTGGTCGGTGCCTGCAGCAACCTGCTGGGCAAACACCATCACCGACAAGGACGGCTCCAGCAAGAAAAACATCAGCGCACCAAAGGTCAGCGAAAACGCAATCGGCACACCCGCCACCAGACAGAACAGGAAGCCAAACAGCAAGACGTGCATCGGTCGCAGCGCATGGTCAGGCCAGAACGTCTGCAAGGCTAATACGCCGCCGACAACTACCGCGCCAAGCAAACCCGACACCAGCGCATGACGGCCGAACTTCTTCAGCGCATGCGTCATGGCGAAGACCGACAACAAGAGACTGCCGATCAGCACAGGCAAAACAAAAATTGTCTGCGGCAAACCCGAGGGCGTGGTCTGGTCGTTGGAGATTTCCAGCAGCAGCCAGGTCGTATAAGCCAGCGACATGGCGACGAACGCGATCACCCAGTCACATAGCCGGAGGATATAGGGCAGCCATGATTTCGGAAAAACGCCGCGCAGGCTGTCGATGCCGACGTGACGGCTGCGACCCAGAACGCTGGCCGCGCCAAAGAACACGAGCGTGATCATCAGCGCGCGCGCTACCTCTTCCGACCATTCCAGCGGATCGTGCAGAGCATAGCGCCAGACCACCGAAAAGAACACCACCAGCACATCCACCGCCAGCACCGCCGCCGACGTCAGTTCCAGCACACGTTGCAGACGCGGATAGTCCACCGCGTCGTTGGGCGAGGCATGCAGCGAGCGGATTGCGTTCTCGATTTCTGCGGTTTCTTCAGCCGGCGTCAGCGGCGCAGTCATTGTCTTCATCATGGCTTCCTTTGACTACAGAGTCGGCAAGACATCAGCCGCGCATGGCGACGATCTCGTCGACCACCGGTTTGACTGCCGGATACTGTGTGGTGAACTCGCCCCACAGCGGCGCCACGTCTTTGCGCAGTGCTTCGCGATCGACCGTAGAAACGGTCAGGCCCAGACCCTTGAGTTTTTCAAAGGCGTCACGCTCCATGTCGGCGGCACGCTGGCGTTGATACATGGTCGCTTCGGTGGCGGCGTCGAGAAAGGCTTTTTGCAAATCGGCAGGAATCTTGGCGAAAGAGCGCTTGCCGATCACAGGTGTTTGCGGGTTGTAGATATGCTGGGTCAGCGCGCAATATTTGGCGACTTCGAAGAACTTGCCCGCCAGCGCCGTCGGTGCATCGTGCTCAAAACCGTCCACCACGCCGGTCTGCAGCGAAGTATAGATTTCACCGAAAGGGATCGGTGTCGGCACCGCCCCCATATAACGCAGCGTGCTGACGAAATTTTTTACCGGCAGCACACGGATTTTGGTGCCCTTGAGTTCCGCCACGCTGCGCACCGGATTCTTGGTGAACACGTTGCGCGCGCCCAGCGAATACGCCCAGCCCAACACCTGCACGCCGATGCGGTCGACCATGAGCTTGCTAAGAATGGCGCCGGCTTTGCCATCCAGCGCACGGCCGGAATGGTCGAGGTTGGCGAACAGATAGCCCATGTCGAGCACGCCGATTTCCGGCACGGTAGTCGACCAGATCGACGAGCCGGAAATCATCATGTCGACGCTGCCGATGCGCACCTGATTGACGACGTCGGATTCCTTGCCGAGCTGATCGCTGGGGAAATAGTTGACGACGATCTTGTTGCCGACGGCGGTCTTCAGATTTTGCGCGAAGCGGCTGTACCAGACGTAGTGCGCCGAGTTGGCGTCGAGCGGCAGCGTCGACGACATGCGCAGCGTGACCAGCGGTTTCTCCTGAGCGAAAGCCAGATTGTCTGACAGACCTGTCGATGCGGCTGCGCCGATGGCAAGGCCGGCTTTGAGGAATTGTCGTTTGGATGCGTTAGTGGTGTTCATCATGTCTCCTGTAGTTTTATGTGGTGCTGCTTTGTCACTATTTATTCACTACTTACGTCTTATGCTTATCCTGATTTTTCCTAAAACGCGCTGCTGTGCTGGTCAGTATCTGTCGTGCGCCTTGCCTTTCAATTTTTCACAAATGGTGTTTCGGGCATGCCGGCAACGCCGGGATTCAGTGTCCAAACAAGGCCCGCGCCGGCATCGCCTGCTGGCGCACCGAGACTGATGCTGGTGACGATCATGGTCTTCAGGTCGTCGCCGCCGAAGGCGCACATGGAAGGCTTTTTCGCCGGAAATTCAATCATCCGGTCGAGCTTGCCGTCCGGCGTAAAGCGCAGCAAACAGCCTGCATCATTGGCACAAGACCAATAACAGCCGTCGATGTCCATCGCTGCACCGTCGGGACGTCCGCGATGCTGATTGAGATCGGCGAACACCCGGCGGCGCGACGGCGTGCCGCTGTCGATGTCATAGTCGAACGCCCAGATCAGGCGGCTCGATGGATGCGAATCGGACAAATACATGGTCTTGCTGTCGGGTGACCATGCTAGTCCGTTTTGCACGATCAGGCCATCCACCATCGGCGTCGACAAACCCGCAGCGTCATAGCGATAGAGTTTGCCGTCCGCACGCGCGAGCGACATATCGAGGCACATGACGCCACTCCAGAAACGTCCCTGACGATCGCAGCGGCCGTCGTTGAAACGCTGGTCCGCTTGCAGGCCGCTCGGCTGGGCGAGCTTATCCAGCAGTACATTTTCATCGCCTTGCAGCGTCATGCTGAAGATCCCGGTATGCATGCCCGCGATCAAGCCGCCTGCGTCGTCGGGCGCAATGCACGCCACCATTTCCGGCAACAGCCATTGTTTGTAAACGCCGTCTATGGTCTGGCGGCAAATCAGCTTGCGCGGGATGTCGACCCAATACCACGCCGATTGCACGGCATGCCAGAACGGGCTTTCGCCGACGTCGTAACGGTGATCGTTGAGGGGAAGTACTTGCATGGTAAATATCCGAAGGGTCTTCTATTCGTATTGCGGGCCGGCCAGAATGAACGGCCCGCCCTGAAAGTTGCCGGCATCGTCGGCCGCCGGCCATGCACCGCTGAAAGGAAAGTGCTCGGCAAACGGATCGGCAGAGTCGCGCGCGACGAAACCGAGATGCCCGGCCTTGCTGTTGTCCCACCACTTGATGCGGTTGTCGGAAACGCCGTAGACAATACTGTGGCCGACACGCGGGGTGAACAGTGCGCAGCGCACCAGCTCGACAAAATCCTCATAGCTCAGATAGGTCGCCAGCATGCGCGCGTTGCGAGGCTCCGGAAAGCACGAGCCGATGCGCAGGCAGACCGTCTCCACGCCGAAACGATCGAAGTAATAGCGCGACAGCGATTCACCGAAACATTTGGTCAGCCCGTACAAACCATCGGGACGCAATGGGCTATCGGCATCGATGCGTTCGGTGGTCGGGTAGTAGCCGACCGCGTGGCTGGAACTGGCGTAGACCACACGACGAATGCCGCGCTTGTGTACGCCTTCATACAAGTTGTAGGTGCCCTGGATATTGGCGTGCATCAATTGCTCGAAAGGCGCTTCCAGCGAGCGGCCGCCGAAATGCAGCACGGCGTCGACGCCCTCCAGCATGTCGGCCACCGCGGCCTTGTCGGCCAGATCACAGGTGACGATTTCTTCTCCCGCCGCAGCCTCTCCAAGATCGCCGATGTCGGACAGGCGTACGACATCGGTCCATGGCTTCAGACGTTCGCGCAGGACCTGACCGAGATTACCTGCCGCCCCTGTCAGCAACAATCGCTGAAAAGGCTTTGCAGGCCTGGAAGAACCTGACTGATGATCTTGCGAATTGCTCATGTCTATGAATCGTCGTTGGTTGGACTACCGACGCTGAGCGGACGTCATGGATTTTCAGGCGAACCGACGCCTCAAAAAACCATACCGGACCACACCGACAGATGTCGGCTACTCAGCAAAGAAGGAACAACAACCTGTCAGCACGCCCGGACTGCAGCACGCAGAGCAAGCACGCAAAACGTCCAGCTAAAAGAAAGTGCAGAACAGCGTAAAAGCATTCATGGAGTGTCTCCGGCATGTCGTTATTTTTAATTGACAGTCATCGTACAACATGAAAATTTTGAATGCAAGGACATTTAAAGCGCCATTTTTTTCACGCGTTGACCCGCCTTGCAGAGAGTAGCAATCGCCTCGAAAGTCACGTCCTTGCTGATCCTCGCAAAAAAGAATGACTTGCCTTTATGTCATCTGATGACTGATAACAATTTTTTACTGCGACGTCTCTCGCCAGCCTTCCAAAGTGCACAGTTTGCCGATGTGGCGCGAAGCACAGTTACGCGTGGCAGGCTGATTCGACGATTCAGCTTGCATCAGATTTTGCGCCGCACTAGACTTTGTTTACCGATCGGTACAAAGCGCATTTACCGCAGTTCAACCCTTTATAAATGACAGGTGCCCCATGACGACATCCCGCCCTCCGCTGCCACCGTTCACACGCGAAACCGCAATCCAGAAAGTCCGCGCCGCCGAAGACGGCTGGAATACCCGCAACGCTGAAAAAGTCTCGCTGGCCTACACCGAGGACAGCCACTGGCGCAATCGCGCCGACTTCGTGCAGGGCCGCGAAGCCATCGTCGCTTTTCTCTCCAAGAAATGGGTGCGCGAACAGCAATACCGCCTGATCAAGGAATTGTGGGCGTTCGAAGGCAACCGCATCGCCGTGCGCTTCGCCTATGAATGGCATGACGACTCGGGCAACTGGTTTCGCTCGTACGGCAATGAAAACTGGGAGTTCGATGAAAACGGCCTGATGCGCGTGCGCCATGCCTCGATCAATGATCTGCCGATCAAGGAAGCAGACCGCAAATTCCATTGGGATCAATCCGCTCCACGCCCGGCCGATCACCCTAGCCTGAGCGATCTGGCATTGTGATGAAAGCGGCTCGCACACAATGACGGATGCAACAACGGCAACAATATCAACGACAGCAGCGAAGCCGCTCTCGCAACGCGAGGAACTGATCCCGGTGCTGGCTGAAATCTTCCGCGCCCACGGCTACGAAGGCGCCAGCCTGGCGCGCATCACCGAAGGCACCGGGCTGGGCAAAGGCAGTCTGTATTACGTCTTCCCGGGCGGCAAGGATGAGATGGCGAACGCCGTGCTGAGCCACATCGACGGCTGGTTCCAGCGCGAGGTATTCATTCCCTTGCGTGAAAGTGGTGACGGCGAAGATGCCATGGCCGGCATCGACCACATGTTCCGCGAGGTGAAGCGTTACTTTTTATCGGGACGCAAGGTATGCCTGATCGGCGTGTTTGCGCTGGTCAACGTACGCGATCGCTTTGCCGATAAGGTGAAGGATTATTTTGTGGACTGGGCGGCGGCACTCAATGACGCCTTGCTGCGCAGCGGCCGCGATGCCGACGAAGCCGCAGGCTGGACCGAAGAAATACTGGCGGCCATCCAGGGTGCACTGGTATTGGCGCGCGCCATTGATGATCCTGCCGTATTTGTGCGAACGCTGGATCGCTTGCAGCAACGCTTGCAAGCGACCAGCGTATAAGGAAATTATTTGCCGAGATCAGCCAGCGGATGTTCCGCAGCCGGCCATGGATCTGCGAAGAAACCCTCTACCCATGCCGGCGTCGCATCCACCAGGCGCGCCGGATTCCACTGCGGCTTCTGATCCTTTTCCACGATCAAGGCACGGATGCCTTCGACAAAATCGGGACGCGCCGCGCAATGCAGCGACACTACGAATTCCAGACGGAAGACTTCCGCCAGCGACATGTAGCGCACGCGCTCCTGCAACGCCAGTGACAACCACGCCGAACCCGGTGCACCGGCGTTGAGCGTAGCGACCGCCTTTTGCAGCCACGGATTGTCGCTCTTGAGAGCGAGGATAGCGTCAACGATGTCGGGCACGGTCTGCCCGCTGCACAGTGCATTGATCAGATCAAAGTTATCGCGCAAGGCCGAAGGTGCGAAGACCACATCGGCCGCAACATCACGCTCGGCCTGTTGCAACACGCGGCCGAGGAGTGCCTTGTCGTCGCCCTCGCCCCAGTTTTGCAGCAGCAGGGCGTCAACGACTTTTTGCTTGTCAGCCTGTGCGATGCGGTAGTCGGCCAGCTTGGTGAACTTGGCATCTTCGGCATTCATCAACGCACCAGTCAACGCCAGGAAGGCACCGAGCTTGCCCGGTACGCGGCTAAGGAACCAGCTGCCGCCGACATCGGGATACAAGCCGATGGTAATTTCCGGCATGGCCAGGCGCGAGCGCTCGGTGACCACGCGGTGGCTGCAACCCGCCATCAGGCCGATGCCGCCACCCATGACGATGCCATGGCCCCAGCACAGGATGGGCTTGGGATAGGTGTGGATCTCATAGTCGAGCCGGTATTCGTGTTCGAAGAATTCCGCCGCGTAGCGATTGGCGCGGATGTCGTCGCGCGCCGGCGAGGCATGATGCTCGCGCATGGTGCGGTAGAGTTGCTGCAGATCGCCGCCGGCGCAGAAGGCTTTCTCGCCTTGCGCTTGCAGCAGCACCATGGCGATGTCCGGATCCTTCGCCCACTGCCGCAACTGCGGCGTCAGCAACTGCACCATGTCGAGCGACAGGGCATTCAAGGTTTTTTCGGAAGCCAGCGTGGCGACGCCGATACGGCGGCCATTCTGCGTGGCCAGTTCTTCAAACAAAACCGGTTGGCTCATGGGGATCCTGATTGTCTCTGAAATCGTCTTGTGCGACCTCGCCGGCCTCGTGAGCCGGGAGATCGATTTATATAATTTAATGAAGCAAGCCGATAGGCCGGATTCTGTTACGACGGTTGCCCGTTATGACAGCCATTCCTCTAGGCGCCGGATTGCTCCGGTGCTCAAGCTCTCTACCCGCACGCTCCGCGAGCAACATCAACGCGTGCCTATTTGAGATTGCTCCGAGTGGAGGTTACCGCGTTTCACCGTAACTAAATACGCTCGTCTCTGTGGCCCTATTCCTCGCCTTGTACCGGCTTGCGCCGGCTTTCGGCGGACGGCCGTTAACCGTCACCCTGCTCTATGGAGTCCGGACCTTCCTCCCGCCATCGCATTACACGATGACCAGCGGCTGTCTGGCTTGCTTCGGGCGCTATTGTACCTCACGCGCCGAATGGGCTGCAGGGACTTGCCGCTCAGCACGATTCAAGCATTTCGCAACATAACCCGACCGGGAATCCGGGAAGAAACAACAAATTGGAAAAAGTTTATGAAAATTCAACAGTTGCGCTTCAGAGTCAGCCCCTTATTGTCGATAATTGAACTAATGCCCGTTTCGCGAGAAGGTAGAAAAGATGAAAACAGGACATCTTCGCCGCTGCGCCCTGCTCTGCCTGACCATGGCGGCCTGGCTGCACCTGACGGCAAACGCAAAAGAAACGACCGTTGTCGCCATCGGCATCGCAATGCCTCTGAGCGGCCCGGCTGCGGCATTCGGCCAGAGCCTGGTGAATGCGGCCCAGATGGCTGTCGACGATGTCAACCAGCGCAATCCCAAGGTCGCCGGCCGGGACGTCCATTTCAAGCTGGTTGTGGCAGATGAGCGCGGCAATCCGAACACTGCGGCGCTGGCTGCCGAATATCTCGTCAAACAAGGTGTCGTTGCCACGATCGGCAACGGCAGTACGCTGACCACGCTGGCAACCGCCAAAATTTTTGGCGATGCCGGTATTGCTCAGCTGGCACCCAGCACCAGCGCGCCGTGGCCCAATGGTCAGCGTTACACCACCTTTCGCATGATCGGCCACAGTGGTCAGGGTGCGCCATTGCTGGTCAACTACCTTATCGACAACCTGCAAGTGAAGAGCGCGGCGATCATCGACAACGACACCGTTGCCGGCCGTGCGCTCGGCCAGGCATTCAAGGAACGCTTCCAGGCACGCCAGGGAACCGTGCTGGTCAGCGAATCGATTCAGTTCCGCTCTTCCGATTTCAACACCATTCTTAATACCGTCAAACTCAAGCAGCCGGATATCGTCTTCTTCGGAGGCCTGGGCGACCAGGCTGCGACGCTGGCGCGCAACATGCGCAGAGTCGGCCTGAAGACGGGTTTTGCGCATGGCATGAACGGCACCAACGGCTTGAACTTCCTGCGCGATGCGGGTGCGGCCGCAGCGGGTGTCATCGCAATCAACCCCGGCATCCCGCCCGAGAAGATGCCGGGATGGAAGAATTTCGAAAAGAATTATCTGGAACGCTTCGGCGGCAATATCAACGACTACACACCGATTAGCTACGACGCTGTCCAGGTGCTGGTTGCCGCCGTGCGCGAGGCGAACTCGTTCACGCCGGCCGACATCCTCGCCGCACTGTACAAGGTGCGCTACAGCGGCTTGACCGGTGCGATTTCCTTTGATCAGAATGGCAATCTGCGCAACCCGTCCTTCACGATTTACCAGATGAAGGAGCTGCACTGGCTTCCTCTCCAGACCTACGGAGGCACCAAACAATGACAAGAAAAGATCGCGCTTTGCTCCGTGCCCTGCCTGTTCAGGCAAGCTACCGCACCCTGTTGTCCATGTTGCTCACACTGCTCACGCTGCTGACATGCTGGCTGCCGGTTCCGTTGCAAGCCGCAACCAGCGGATCCGTACGGGTCGTGCAAATCGGTTTTGCGGGGCCGCTTTCGGGGAGTTCGGCGCGTATCGGAAAGAGCCTGATGCACGCTGCCGAACTGGCATTGGCGGAGGTCAACGCGCGTGGCGCCACCATCGGCGGCGAACCGGTGATATTCAAACTTCTTCCGCAAGATGATCGCGGCGATCCAAACACGGCAGCGTTGGTGGCTACTTATCTGGTCAAATCCGGCGTCGTGGCAGTCATTGGACATTGGCATACGGGCGCCAGCATGCAAGCTGCGGGCATTTACAACACGGCCGGCATCCCTCAGATCGCGCCGGGATCGAGCGGACGCCAATATACGCAAAACGGCTATGCGACCAGCTTTCGGATTGTTGGCCACGATGACGACGGCGGTCGTTTCGCAAGCGTCTATGCGCTTCAACATCTCAAGGCCAGACGCATTGCCGTGATCCATGACGAAACCACCTTCGGCACCATGCTGGCAGCCCAGTTCATCCGGGGTGTTCAGGACAAGGGTGGCGAAATCGTGACGCGGCAATTGATCAGTGCCAAGACCTCTGATTTCAACGCGGCACTGATGGAATCGGGGAAGAAAAATGCCGACCTGATTTTTTTTGGTGGGCTTGGCCCACAAGCAGCGGCGCTGGTTCTCAGCATGAGACGAATGAGCATCAGTGCTCCACTACTGGCCGCCGACGGCATTGTCAGCCCCCTATTCTTGCAATTGACGGCGACTGGCGGCAACGGCACATTCGGACTGGCACCGGGACAACCTCAGGAAAAAATGACAGGCTGGAAAAAATTTCAGGAAAAATTTAACGCCACCTATGACGATCCGATCGAGGCCTTTTCTCCTTTCGCCTATGATGCCGCGAACATGATCGTGGCTGCCATCCAGCAAGCCAACTCCTTGCAACCTGCGCGCATCGCCGCCGCCTTGCACAGCATGAAATACAAAGGTCTCACCGGCACGATCGCGTTTGACGCCGAAGGCAATCTGACCAATCCCGCTTACACCATCTATCAGGTGAAGGACGGTAAATGGTTGCCGGTCCAGACCTTCGCCAAATAAGCGCCAAGACTGCACCATGCCGATTTGGCATACGACAGGAAAATCGGAATTGCGTATCATCGGCGGGATAGATAGACACGTTGCGTGTCAACGGCACGTTGTTGTTTTGGCTGATGCATCGTTTGGCGCTTTGGTTGCGCTTTGGTTGCGCCTTGAGTCGATCGACTGCATCGGCTCCGACATTCGCTCCGGCTTCGGCAGCACTATCCCGCATAACAGGAAAACACCATGCATATCTGCATACTAGGCGCCGGCGTCATCGGCGTCACCTCAGCGTATCGTCTGCTGCAAGACGGCCATGAAGTCACCTTGCTGGACAGCCGCCCTGTCGCAGGCGGTGGCACCAGCATGGGCAATGGTGCGCAACTGAGTTACTCCTATGTTGCGCCGCTGGCGGATCCATCCGTGTGGACGCATTGGCCGCACTATTTGTTCAGCGCCGACTCGCCCCTGACACTGAAACCAAAACTCGATCCCGCACAATGGCGCTGGCTGCTCAAGTTCCTCGGTGCCTGCAATGCCGAACGCGTACAACGCACCACGATCGAACTGCTGCAACTGGCGTTTTACAGCCGTGATGAACTGACGCAATTGCATCAGGCCGTACCGTTCGATTTCAGTCACCGCATCGCAGGCAAGCTGGTGATGTACACCGATCCGGAGGGACTGGTATCGGCACGCAAGCAAGTTGCCTTCCAGTCGCAATACGGTTGCCGACAAGAAGTCATCGACGCCGCACGCTGCCTCGAAATCGAACCCGCACTGGGCAACGCCAGCCGCAACTGGGCCGGCGGCGTCTACACCCCGAGCGAAGAAGCCGGCGATTGTGCGCAGTTCTGCCAGGGCCTGGTGACGGCGATGAGCAGCAATGCCGGTTTCCGCTTTTTGCCATCCACCACCGTCACGCAAGTGAACATGAAAGACGGCGCCATCGCGTCGGTACAGGTAGCCTCAGAAGCTGCAGGCGCAACGTTGCAGGCTATCGATGCAGACGCGTTCGTGCTCGCGCTGGGTGCGGATAGCGCAGCCTTCGCACGTCAGGCAGGCTTCAGCTTGCCGCTGTATCCACTCAAGGGTTACAGCATCACGGTGCCGCTCAACGACAGCTTCGCGCAGTCGGCCGCGCCGCAGGTATCCATCACCGACATCTCGAAAAAAATTGTCTACGCGCGCCTTGGCAATCGCCTGCGTGTGGCCGGCCGTGTCGAGCTGGTCGGCATGGACACGCACATCCCCGATCGCGCCATCAACGAACTGATCGACGGCGCCAACGAACTCTTCCCCGGTAGCATCCGCGACCAGAAGGCAGCACAACTTTCGCCTTGGGCAGGATTCCGCCCGGCCACGCCAAGCGGCGTACCGGTGATCGGTGCATCGCCGGTGAAAAATCTCTACCTGAATATCGGCCAGGGTGCGCTCGGCTGGACGCTCGCCTGCGGGAGCGCCGCGTTGCTGGCGGCCCAGATCAGCGGACGCAAGACAGCAATTGATGATGCACCGTTCCGCTACGGCCGCTGATCTTTTGTCCGATCTCTTGGGCTAATTTCGCTGGCCTATTTCCGGCGGTCAGCATGATCGCCGAATTCCGCATACCATATCCAGACCATAACGACAGGCATACAAGGAGACTGGAATGCGGGAAAACAATCTGCGCACGCTGTTCGCGCAAAAGAAGCTGGCCTTCAACGGCTGGGCATCCATCGGCAATTCTTTTCTGGCGGAGCTGGTCGCCGATTGCGGCTACGACGCAGTGACAGTGGACTTGCAGCACGGTCTGTTCTCAGTTGAGGCAGCTGTACCGATGTTGCAGGCAATTTCCGCCACCAAGGCAGTGCCGCTGGTGCGCTGCTCCGAAAACAGTCTCGGCGAAATCAACAAACTGCTCGACGCCGGCGCCTATGGCGTAATCTGCCCGCTGATCAACACCAAGGAAGACGCCGAAAAATTCGTGCGCGCCTGTCACTACTCGCCACGCGGCGGTCGCAGCTACGGGCCTGCGCGCGGCGTGCTCTATGGCGGCAAGGACTATTTTGAACACGCCAATCGCACCATCCTCACGCTGGCCATGATCGAGACACGCCAGGGCTTGGCGGCGGCAGAAGAAATTCTGTCCGTGCCGGATCTGGACGGCATCTTCATCGGCCCCAGCGACCTCGCCATCGACATGGGCCTTGCCCCCGATGCGTGGAACGACGACAAGGTCGATCAGGCCTTCCAGCATCTGATCAAGCTGTGCCATGCACGCGGCAAATACGTCGGCATCTTTTGCGGCTCAGTCGAAATGGCCGAACGCATGAAAGCCTATGGCGTCGACATGCTTGTCCCCGGTACCGACGCGCAATTGTTACGCGCCGAAACCACCCGCCGTCTGAACATCCTGCGCGGATAACACCGGCGTATCTCCTCCAGTACGCACATGGCACATGCACCATGTGCCATGTGCGTATCCATCCTTCCGAAGCAGTTAAGACCGCAGCCTCAGACGACAACGTGATCGTCATCACTCCGCTTGTTAGCACGCAGAAAATCTGAACATCGTCATTTTTCGACAGCGAATCCACATTCACAAAAAAGATCATCGACAGTTTTTTTGCTTATTGGAAAAATGATCGATTTTTGAGAATTATCTTATTTTAGCGTCAACAGGGAACTCGCATAATCTCCTGCGGAAACATCGACGACAGGCTAGCTCATCGTGAGCCGATGCCTCGTTGAGCAGGGAAATAACAGGGGAATACGATGACGCTTTCGACGAACCGAATCAACCAAGTTTCGCTGACCAGCATTGCACTGATCACTGCCACATTGCTACTGAGCGCCTGCCATGACGAACTCGCTCTACATGGCGCCACACCGGCCACCTCAATCAAAGAAGCAAGCAGCTGGGACTCACTGCCGCAAAGCGACGCCTTGCGCGCCGCCGAACAAACCTATCGCGCCTGTGCGATGGAAGCTGCGCAGCTGCATCTGGCGGTCAAGGAGTTTCCGGAAATCAGCGACCGCGTTACTTACCTGACGCAAGACGGCCGACGCGTGCGCAAGACCGAGCAAGCGAGCGTCAACATCGATGATATGCACGTCGGCAACGGCTGCGCCACGCGTATCGTCAAAAGCGTCAGCATCGATGTTGTGTCAGACAGTGCGCACGCAACATCCATCGATGAAACCGGCAAAACGCTCGCACGCCATGGCGACGCTCAAACCTCTCCGGCGGGACCGGCCCGCTTGACGCTCGCTGTCGCAAAGAAGGCGCAGTCAGCACATTCCTGCACACTCATCCGCGATCCCGGCCCGCAAAGCCATTTCATGATGCTCAATCTCTGCAGGAGCGAAGAACGCCGCGCAGAGCAAGAACAACAGGCGCAGCAAGAACAGTCTGTGGTACATCCGAGGAAGATCTCCTCGGCGACGTCCAGCTGAGTTTGTCCAGATTTGCTTGATTCGGAGTCGGCCCCATCACGGGGCCGACTGCGTTTTATTTGAAGGGAACGCGACCGAAGAAGGGATAACTCGGATCGTTGTAACCCGGTGTCGATGAATGTCCCGGTGTCACCAGCGCATCGATCATCGCTTCTTCTTCGGCAGAAATTTTCAGATCGACGGCGTCGTAATAATCTTCCATCTGCGCCAGCGTGCGCGGGCCTGCGATCACGCTGCTGATCACTGAATTAGCCAACACCCACGCGGTCGCAAATTGCCCCAGCTTGACACCGCGCGCGGTGCAGTGCTCCTGCAGACGCTCGGCGATGACCAGCGACTCTTCACGGAATTCCGTTTCCATGATGCGCTTGTCGCCACGGCCGGCGCGGGTGTTTTGATCCGGCGCCTGGCCCGGCTTGTATTTGCCGGTCAGCACACCGCGTGCGATCGGGCTGTAGGGTACGACGCCGAGGCCATAGTTGTGGCAAGCCGGCAGGATTTCCACTTCCGGCATGCGGTTGAGCAAGTTGTAATAGGGTTGGCATACCAATGGCAGCGGCACGTTGTTCTTCTCGCACAGACGCGCAATCTCGGCGATGCGCCAGCCGCGGAAGTTGGACACGCCAAAGCCGCGAATCTTGCCCGCACGAATCAGGTCGCCCAGCGCCTGGATCGCTTCTTCCAGATTTTCTTCGTGATAGTCGCGGTGCATGTACAGCACGTCGAGGTAATCGGTGTCGAGGCGGCGCAGGATATTGTCGGTCTCGGTCGTCATCCAGTGACGCGAATAGTGCGACTGATTCGGCGCATTGCTCATGGGGTTGCCCAGCTTGCTTGCCAGCACCCACTCACCGCGCTGACCTTGCAATAACTTGCCGACCATCTCTTCGGACTTGCCCTTGCTGTAGACGTCGGCGGTATCGATGAAGTTGACGCCATGCTCGCGCGCCGACGCGACAATATTGCGCGCTTCGTCAATCGCGGTCTGGTCACCGAACATCATGGTGCCCAGGCACAGGGCCGAGACTTTCAGGTTGCTTTTGCCGAGTCGTCGATATTGCATGGTGTGTCTCCGGTAAGGATGGAATGAAGGTCAAAGGAAGCGAGGAAGACGATTCTAGCGCCTTGCCCCGAATCCTGCCTGCGCACCGAGAATTAAAGAATCGGCGCCTCTTCTTCCAGCCAGCGACGCTTGTCGCGCAATGGCGGCGAACCAAACATGCGGCTGTATTCACGGCTGAACTGCGAAGGACTCTCGTAGCCCACCGCTTGCGAAGCGAGCGCCACGCTGACGTCGTCGGCGAGAATCAGACGGCGTGCTTCCTGCAGGCGCAGATTCTTCTGGTATTGCAGCGGACTCATCGCCGTCACCACCTTGAAATGATGATGCAGCGACGACACGCTCATGTGCACATCGCGCGCGATGTCATCCACACGCAGAGGCTGGACAAAGTTCTCTTTCATCATCCGGATCGCCTTGGCAATACGGTTCATCTGGCTATCTTGCAGCACGGTCTGGCGCAGCAACGCGCCCTGCCCGTTCATCAGCAGGCGATACAGAATTTCACGCTTGACCATGGGTGCCAGGATAGGAATATCGCGCGGCGTATCCAGCAGGCGCAACAGACGCAACACGGCATCCAGCAGCGTGGCGTCGAGACGGTTGACGAACAAGCCGCGCGAAGCATCCGACGAAATACCTTGCGGCAAATGCTCGTCGCCGATCAGCGATCCGATTTCCTTGGTGTCGAGATCGATGCGCAAACCCAGATAGGGCGTCTCGGGGCTGCTGACGGTCACCTTGCCCACCATCGGCAAATCCACCGACGACACCAGATAGTGCATCGGGTCATAGTCATAAATATCGTCGCCGACGAACAAGCGCTTGGCGCCTTGGGCGATGACTGCGAACACCGGCTTTTGCACCGCATGCTTGGGCCCTTGCGGATTGGTAATACGGTGCAGGAAGAAGCCTTCGATACCGGTTTCCAGCGAGCCTTCCACTCCTTCCGTCAGGCGGTAAATCAGCGCAACCAGCTCGCGCTGCGCCGCACGCAGCCGTTCGTCTGCTTCGCCATCCGCAGTGACGGCCGCAGATGAAGGAGGCACAGGCGCGTCGGCGTTATAGTCCAGATCGGTGGGAGCGTCGTTGAGATCCATGGCGGCTTCGGATGAAAGAGGGGGAGGCGTCCAGCTTACTCCAGATTGCAGACTTGCCTGAATCTCCATCACTAGCAACTGGAGAAATAGGCAAATATTCAGGAGAATTAGGTATCCGAGCCTGATTCACGATCCCGATTTCCAGCCAGCCTGAAGTCAAAATGCAACAGGGATGGATACACTTTGCATTTGTGTGCCACTAAAAATGACAAGCTACAAAGCCCTTCACCTAATGGCAGGCAGCGCACATTTCACAGCCTGCTCGTATTTCTGACATCCGGATATTTTTCCTAGTCGCCTCAACGATCCCGGTTCTCAATACGAGCAGAATTCGATCCGGAATTATGAAAAACTGCCCAATCCCCCATCATCTTGGAGAATCAGGCAAATATTCGGCAGCTTTCAGCAAACGTAAATTGCTGCGCTGCGCGCATAATCTCTTCACGCCAAAACACATGATTCAAACTGTCTGTCGCGCCGTTTCCGGTTCGACCATGCAAGACAGTGCTTCACCGGACCGCCGATGAGCAGCGCGAGCATTCGCGCCACAGCCTCGGCTCTTCATTAATTTCCAGACCATAGCCCCGATACTTTTCGCCCTTTGCGGCGAAGGGATGTACTGCTTTCTTTCAGATTGCAGCGTATCCGGCGTCGATGCCACTGGCCGGACGAACAAGGACGCACATGCAAGCAATCGCCCACGCAAAAACAGCGACGCGCCTGATGCCAGGCGGGCCGCTGCATGGAAAGACAAAAACCGGAAAAAGCGCTTTAGAACACGCTCTCGGCGATGTTGTGCTGTTCGATCACAGCGCGAATGGTATTGCTCTCGGGCTTGGCGGTGAAATGGCATTCCTTGGCCTCGTCGGCCATACCCATCTGGCAGCCCTTTTGCAGCGGGCAGGTGGCGAACAGTTCGGCGACCCAGTCGACGAAGGCGCGCACCTTGGGCGACAAGTGGCGGTTATGCAGGTAGACCACGGAAATCGGCATGGGAACCGGCTTCCACTGCGACAGGATTTCGACCAGACGGCCGTCTTCGAGGTAAGGCTGGATCATGTACAGCGGCGCCTGCACCAGGCCGAAACCTTGCAGCGCGCATGCCACGTAAGCATCGCCGTCATTGACCGAGAGCTTGCCGGCCATCTTCACTTCCTGGGTCGTACCCTCGACCATGAAGTCCCAGTCGATGGTGCGGCCGGTGCGGCTGGAGAAGTAATGCACCGACTTGTGATTCTGCAGATCGTCGATGGTGTGCGGCATGCCGTGGCGCTCGAAGTAGGTCGGCGAACCGCAGGTCACGGCCTGGAAAGTGCCGATGCGGCGCGCCACCATGCTGGAGTCCTGCAAATCACCAACGCGGATCACGCAATCGACCGCCTCCTGCACCATGTCGACCGGACGGTCGCTCATGCCCATGACCAGTTCGATGTCCGGGTACTTGGTATAGAAGTCGCACAGATTGGGCAGCAACAGCAGGCGCCCGATGGATGCCGGCACGTCGATGCGCAGGCGTCCTTGCGGGCCGCGCGTGACATTGCGGAACGATGCTTCAGTCTCGTCGACCTCGGCCAGGATGCGCACACATCGCTCATAGTAAGCCGCGCCATCGGGGGTGAGGCTGATGCGGCGCGTCGTGCGATTGAGCAAACGCACCTGCAGCAAACTCTCCAGCCCCTGCACAATCGTCGTCACCGTGGTGCGCGGCAAATTGAGGTTGTCGGCCGCGCGCGTAAAGCTGTTGGCGTCGACCACGGCCGTAAAGACCTGCATTGCTTGAAATCTGTCCATTTGATTCTCCAGGGCAACGATGTCTATCTCAACGATGTCGCCAAATTTGTACAAATCCGCGTCGGCGATTGTTTTGCAACAGCGCCAAAAATGCGTTTTTCACTGCCAATTTGTCATCTTTTGCTGCCATTGACGGGCTTTTTGAGGGATTCGCCGGCTAATTCAAAATCAGCCGAGAACCGCAGCGGCATTGGCTCGCCCGCGATTCACCTCAAACTAATTCGATCATTTTACGCCTATTGTTCGAACATGACGAACAGTGTTGTTGATTTTGCCTGCTTTATCCACCCCCATGCTGTGGCGCACAATCCGCTTCAATCTAGCGAACCTGGCTTTTTGGCCAGCCACCACATCATGGAAGTTTTACAAGAATCGGTTGTTAAATCAGCCATCAGCAACTTCACCGTCCCCGGCCCGATCGGACGCATCCCCGTGCGCCTGTATCACCCACTGGCGACCGGCGAAGCGAAGCTGAAACTGAAAAGCAAGTCCGGCCCCCTGCTGCCTCTGGTGCTGTATTTCCACGGCGGCGGCTTCGTCTCCGGCGGGCTTGACGATGCGGATCTGCAAGCTCAATACATTTCACAGCACAGCAACGCGGTCGTGTTGTCGGTTGATTACGCACTGGCGCCGGCGAAACCCTTCCCGGCAGCACCGGAAGACGCTTACGCCGCCTGCTGCTGGGCTGTGAAAAATGCCGCCGATCTGCACATCGACACCAGCCGCATCGCGGTCGCGGGCGACGACGCCGGCGGCAACCTCGCCGCCAGCCTGACCATGATCACGCGCGATCGCTGCGCCGCGCCGTTTGCCGCGCAAGTGCTGATCAGCCCGATGCTCGACCCCAGCATGACCTTGCTGGGCGACGCCAAACAATTGAATTCCGATATCACCGCAGAGAAATGTGCCGCCGGCTATCGACAGTACCTGCCGCAGACCATGCAACGCCTGCACCCTTACGCCGCACCGCTGGAAGCCAGCCGCCTGGCGGGATTGCCGCCGGCCTATATCGCCACGGCCGGTTGCGATGTGCTGCATACCGAAGCGGAAAAATACGCCTCGTCGCTGATCCGCGCCGGCGTGCATACGCAGGTCGCGCGCTTCGCCGGTGTCACGCACGGCGCGCTGCGCACCCACATTCCCCTGCTTAAAGAAATCGTCGAATTCCTGCGCCGCCGCTTCAGCGTGTCCGGTACAGGCTCCACAAACCTTGCTTTCCAACCTTCTTAATGAGGTCCACCATGTCTAACGATATCCAAACCCCTGCTCCAACATTCCGTAATCGCTATCTGGCCACAGCGGCCGTACTGACTGTCATCGCCATCGCCGTTGCCGGCACCCTGTCGGCCATCGGCGTCGACTCCACCGCCGTTGCACAGCAAGCGCCGCAAGCCGCAAGCGTCGACGTCGCTGAAGTCGTCAGCAAACAGATCACCGACTGGCAGCAATACTCCGGCCGTCTCGAAGCAGTCGACCGCGTCGAGATCCGTCCTTTGGTGTCCGGCACATTGACCGCCGTGCATTTCAAGGATGGCGCAATGGTCAAGAAGGGCGATGTGCTGTTTACCATCGATCCACGTCCTTACGCTGCTGAAGTCGCTCGCGCACAAGCGCAACTGGCCGGCGCCGAAGCCCGTGCCGCCTACACCGCTTCGGATGTAGCGCGCGGCCAACGCCTGCTGGGTGACAACGCCATCGCCAAGCGCGACTACGAAGAAAAGCAAAACGCTTCCCGTGAAGCCGCCGCCAACGTGCAAGCAGCGCAAGCCGCCCTGCGTTCGGCCAAGCTGAATCTGGAATACACACAAATCACCGCACCGGTCTCGGGCCGCATGTCGCGTGCCGAAATCACCGTCGGCAACATCGTGTCGGTCGGCTCCGCGACACCGGCGCTGTCGACACTGGTGTCGATGTCGAAGATCTATGCATCGTTTGATGTCGATGAGCAAAGCTTCCTGAAATACGTCAATCCGGCACGCGCCAAGGGCACATCGGTCGCGGTGTTCCTGGGCCTGGCCAATGAGGATGCTTACTCGCGCGAAGGCAAGGTCGGTTCGATCGACAACCGTATCGACACTTCCTCCGGCACGATCCGCGTGCGCGCTGTCTTCGACAACGCCGACGGCCAGTTGCTGCCAGGTCTGTATGCCCGCATCCGCCTCGGCGGCGGTGCACCGCGTGAAGCATTGCTGATCGATGAAAAAGCGCTCGGCACCGATCAGGACAAGCGTTTCGTGCTGGTGCTCGACAAGCAAAACCACGCTACTTACCGTGAAGTCCGCGTCGGCGCCAACCAGGATGGCCTGCGCGTGATCGAAAGCGGCTTGAAGTCGGGTGAACGCATCGTCGTCAACGGCCTGCAACGCGTCCGTCCAGGCGACACCGTCGCACCGAACGTGGTACCGATGGTCAAGGTTGCCGGCGCCAAGGCTGATAAGAAGGCTTAAGACGAAAGCTCAAGACGCGCTCATCAGAAATCTAATACTGAGCTCCAAAAGCTCTGCTTCAAAAGATCCGGTTCAAAAGATTCGGTTCAAAAAGCTTATTAACGGGGAATTCCCATGAACATTTCAAAATTCTTTATCGACCGCCCGATTTTCGCGGGCGTGCTCTCGATACTGCTGCTACTGGCCGGGGTGCTGGCCATGTTCCAGTTGCCCATTTCCGAATATCCGGAAGTGGTGCCGCCATCGGTCGTGGTGCGCGCGTCGTATCCGGGCGCCAATCCGAAGGTCATCGCTGAAACCGTGGCTTCGCCATTGGAAGAGCAGATCAACGGCGTGGAAAACATGCTGTACATGCAGTCGCAAGCCAACAGCGACGGCAACCTGACCATCACGGTCAACTTCCGTCTCGGCGTCGATCCCGACAAGGCGCAGCAACTGGTGCAGAACCGCGTTGCACAAGCCTTGCCGCGTCTGCCGGAAGACGTGCAGCGTCTGGGCGTGACCACAATCAAGAGCTCGCCGACGCTGACCATGGTGGTTCACTTGATCTCGCCGGATAACCGTTACGACACGACCTACCTGCGCAACTACGCGGTGCTGAACGTGAAAGACCGCCTGGCGCGTATCCAGGGCGTGGGTGAAGTCGGCCTGTTTGGTTCGGGTAACTACTCCATGCGCGTCTGGCTCGACCCGAACAAGGTTGCGCAGCGCGGTCTGACCGCCAGCGACGTGATCAAGGCTATCCGCGAACAAAACGTGCAGGTTGCCGCCGGTGTGATCGGCGCATCGCCAAGCTCGCCTGACGTGCCGGTGCAGTTGTCCGTCAACGCGCAAGGCCGTCTGAAGAGCGAAGAAGAGTTCCGCGAAATCATCCTCAAGAGCGATGCCGGTGGCGCCATCACCAAGCTGGGCGACGTTGCCCGCGTTGAGCTGGCCGCCTCCGAATACGGTCTGCGCTCGCTGCTGGACAACAAGCCTGCGGTCGCGATCCCGATCTTCCAGGCGCCAGGCGCCAATGCGCTGGACGTGTCGACACAAGTACGCGCCGCAATGAAGGATCTGTCGAAAGACTTCCCGGCATCGGTCGAATACAAGATCGTGTATGACCCGACCCAGTTCGTGCGTGCCAGTATCGAAGCCGTCGTACATACCCTGCTCGAAGCGATTGCGCTGGTCGTGATCGTGGTGATCATCTTCCTGCAAACCTGGCGTGCATCGATCATTCCGCTGCTGGCCGTGCCGGTGTCGATTGTCGGTACCTTCTCGCTGATGCTGGGCTTCGGTTATTCCATCAACGCCCTGTCGCTGTTCGGCATGGTGCTCGCCATCGGGATTGTGGTCGACGATGCCATTGTCGTGGTGGAGAACGTCGAGCGGAATATCGGCGCAGGCCTGTCTCCGCGTGAAGCAACGTATCGCGCCATGCAGGAAGTGTCCGGTCCGATCATTGCGATTGCGCTGACACTGGTGGCGGTGTTCGTTCCGCTGGCCTTCATGACAGGTTTGACCGGTCAGTTCTACAAGCAGTTTGCGATGACGATTGCGATTTCGACCGTGATATCGGCATTCAACTCGCTGACATTGTCGCCAGCCCTGGCTGCGATGCTGCTCAAGGGCCATGGAGCAAAGCCGGATTGGCTGACACGTCAGATGGACCGCTACCTCGGTGGCTTCTTCATCCGCTTCAACCGTTTCTTCAACCGCGCTTCGGAAGGTTATAGCAAGGGCGTGACCGGCGTGATCTCGCGCAAGGCTTCGGCGATGGGCGTGTACGCCCTGCTGCTGGCGGCAACCGTGGGTATCGCTTACATCGTGCCGGGCGGCTTCGTGCCGGGCCAGGACAAGCAATATCTGGTGGCCTTTGCACAATTGCCTAACGGCGCTTCGATCGACCGCAGCGAAGACGTGATGCGCAAGATGAGCGACATCATGCTGAAAGAACCTGGCGTGGACAGCGCGATTGCCTTCCCTGGCCTGTCGATCAACGGCTTCACCAACAGCTCGTCTGCCGGTATCGTCTTCGTCGGTCTGAAACCCTTCGACGAACGCAAGAGCAAGGAACTGTCGGGTACCGCCATCGCCATGTCGCTGAACAAGAAATTCGGCGGCATCAAGGAAGCCTTCACGGCCGTTTTCCCACCGCCACCGGTGATGGGTCTGGGTACGCTGGGCGGCTTCAAGATGCAGATCGAAGATCACGGTGCAGTCGGCTACGCTGAACTCGACGCCGCGGCACAAGCCTTCATGAAGGCCGCTGCCAAGGAACCTGCGCTGGGTCCGATGTTCTCGAGCTATCAGATCAACGTGCCGCAACTGGACGTCGACCTCGACCGCGTGAAAGCCAAGCAGCTCGGCATTCCCGTGACCGATGTGTTCAACACCATGCAGATCTATCTGGGTTCGCTGTACGTCAACGACTTCAACCGTTTCGGCCGCGTGTATCAAGTGCGTGCCCAGGCTGATGCACCGTTCCGCGCCAAGGCAGACGACATCGGCCAGCTCAAGACCCGCAATGCGGCAGGCGACATGGTGCCGTTGTCTTCGGTGGTCAAGGTCAAGCAGACTTTTGGTCCTGAAATGGTCGTGCGCTACAACGGCTTTACCGCTGCCGATATCAACGGCGGCCCGGCTCCCGGCTACTCGTCGGATCAGGCTGAAAAAGCGGCCGAACGCGTTGCTGCAGCAACCCTGCCACGCGGTGTGCGTTTCGAATGGACTGACCTGACTTATCAGAAGATCCTCGCAGGCAATGCCGGCGTGTGGGTGTTCCCGATCAGCGTGCTGCTGGTGTTCCTGGTGCTGGCTGCGCTGTATGAAAGCCTGACCCTGCCGCTGGCCGTGATCCTGATCGTGCCGATGAGTATTCTGGCGGCGCTGACCGGTGTCTGGCTGACCAAGGGCGACAACAACATCTTTACGCAAATCGGTCTGATGGTGCTGGTGGGTCTGTCGGCGAAGAACGCGATTCTGATCGTGGAATTTGCCCGCGAACTGGAACTGCAAGGCAGCACCGTGATCCGTGCCGCAATCGACGCCAGCCGTCTGCGTCTGCGTCCGATCCTGATGACCTCGATCGCTTTCATCATGGGTGTGGTGCCACTGGTGACCTCGTCGGGCGCCGGTTCGGAAATGCGTCATGCGATGGGTATCGCCGTGTTCTTCGGGATGCTGGGTGTGACGCTGTTCGGTCTGTTCCTGACGCCGGTGTTCTATGTGCTGCTGCGTAGCATCGGCGGCGGCAAGAAGCTGCATACCGCACACAAGCATGAAGCGCCGCTGACTGCCGGAGCACATGTCGCACCAGCCGATTCGCACGATGGTCGTTAATTGCGGCCAATGAGCAAAGGAAAATAAAATGAACGCACTATCAATCAATAACCTCGGAGGCCTGGGCAACAAGTTGCGCAAGCCCGTCCAAGGTCTCAGAGTAAGTTCTGTCTTGCTGGCAGCCATGCTGGTACTGGCAGGCTGCTCGGTGGCGCCGACTTACGAACGCCCCGCCGTGAACACCTCGGTCGCCTACAAGGAAGCTGCTGACGAATCTGCCAGCACTAAAGCAGCTTCCGACTGGAAGACCGCACAACCGGCGGAAGACATGGCCCGCGGCGAATGGTGGAAGATCTTCAATGACGAAGGCCTCAACGCCCTGGAAATCCAGGCGCTGGAAGCCAATCAGAACCTGAAGGCTGCCGCCGCCCGTCTGAGCCAGTCGCGCGCCCTGCGCCAGGATGCGCGCTCGGGTCTGTTCCCGCAAATCGACGCCGGTTTCGGCGCGACCCGTCAACGTCCATCGCCGGCCTCACAAGGTCTGGCGCCGGACGCCAACACCACGCCGAACACCCTCTGGCGTGCACAGTTGGGCGTGTCGTATGAAGCCGACCTGTTCGGCCGCGTCGCCTCCACGGTGGATGCGGCAACCGCCGATGCGCAACGCAGTGAAGCGCTGTTCCATTCGGTACGTCTGGCGCTGCAAGCCGACGTTGCGCAGCAATATTTCCTGCTGCGCGAACTGGATGCCGAGCAAGCGTTGTACAGCGGCACCGTCGATCTGCGCACGCAATCGCTGAAGCTGGTTCAACGCCGCTTTGATGAAGGCGACATCAGCGAAGTCGACGTCGCCCGCGCCAAGTCCGAACTGGCTTCCGCGCAATCGGAATCCTTCGGCATCGCCCGTCAGCGCGCCAATGCAGAACACGCACTGGCGATCTTGCTGGGCAAGACACCGGCCGAGTTCAACTTCACGCCGCAACCGCTGCAACGTTTGTCGATCACGATCCCGGCCGGTCTGCCGTCCGACCTGCTGGAACGTCGTCCGGACATCGCCGCTGCAGAACGTGCGATGGCTGCGGCCAATGCCCGTGTCGGCGTGGCCCGTTCGGCCTGGTTCCCGCGTCTGGATCTGACCGGTGGTCTGGGTTATGAATCGGCCAAGCTGGGTGACCTGTTCAACTGGTCCAGCCGCACCTTCCTGCTCGGCCCGCTTGTCGGCACTGCACTGACACTGCCGATCTTCGACGGCGGCCGTCGTGAAGCCGGCGTCAATCGTGCCCGCGCTGCGTATGAAGAAGATGTCGCCAACTATCGCCAGACCGTCCTGACGGCCTTCCGTGAAGTGGAAGACAACCTCGCCAGCCTGCGCATTCTGGGCGACCAGACCCGTGCACAGGATGACGCCGTGTCTGCGTCGACCCGCGCCGCCAGGCTGTCGCAATTGCAGTACCGCGAAGGTTCGGTCAGCTACTTCAACGTGATCGATGCCGACCGCACCGTGCTGCAACAGCAGCGTGCTGCAGTTCAACTCGATGGTGAGCGTGCTCGCTCGACCGTCAACCTGATCCGCGCACTCGGCGGCGGCTGGCATGGTCCGCTGACAGCGACGGAAACACAGGCAAAGAACGACGCAGCCGGCAGCAAGATGTAAAGAATGGTAGAGCGTACCGCGGTGATGACACCGTGGATCGCTATAAGGTGTTTCGTCCCCTTGCCGGCCGGTTCGGTAGCCCATGCTGAACTGGTCGGTTTTTTTATTCCCTGCGGTTGCTTGGCATTGTCTTTATCATCGACAAAAAAAGCAGCCGTTGATGTCATTCGTTGTCCAAAACGGGCAAGGCGC
>Ga0209913_1000665_pt1 | contig 26143 bp, 21 predicted proteins | sample PersoiDNA2013203_FD_185805 | JGI IMG/M metagenome (GOLD analysis project Ga0209913, IMG submission 185805) | Permafrost soil microbial communities from the Arctic, to analyse light accelerated degradation of dissolved organic matter (DOM) -... | ecosystem: Environmental > Terrestrial > Soil >... | reverse complement strand
CGCCGTTCCGTTGATGTCCGCGATCCTGAACAACCGCTGCTTTATGCGCTGCGCAACGCCATTGGCCTGACCGGACCCAAGTTCGGTTGCGGTCTGGGGCAGTGTGGCGCATGTACGGTCTTGCTCGACAAGACGCCGCTGCGCAGTTGCATTACGCCCTTGTCGGCGGTTGCCGGCAAATCCATCACCACCATCGAAGGTCTCGGCACACCCGACAAGCCGCATCCGGTGCAAGCGGCATTCATCGCCGAGCAAGCTGCCCAGTGCGGCTATTGCGCCAATGGCATGGTCATGACCAGCGCTGCCTTGCTGGCCTCCAATCCCAAACCGAGCGAAACCGAAATCAAGGACGCCTTGTCCGCTAACCTTTGCCGTTGCGGCACGCATGTGCGCATCGTGCGCGCAGTGATGCGTGCCTCCGGGAGGACGCCGGCATGAACGCGCCATTTGATCTCCAAATGAGCCGGCGCCAACTGCTCAAGGCGGGCGGTGCGCTGGTGGTGACGCTGGCGCTGCCGCTGTCTGCGCGCGCAACCGAGCAGGTGTTACGCGACAAGCGCGGCAACGCGCAGCCGCACGCGCTGTTGGACAAGACGCTGGACGTCAGCGCCGTGGATGGTTTTATTGCCATTCATCAGGACGGCACGGTGACGCTGTTTTCCGGCAAGGTCGATCTGGGCCAGGGCTTGCGCATTGCGATTCGCCAGATGGCAGCAGAGGAGTTGGGCATCAGCGTCGACAAGATCGAGATGATCGAAGGCGATACCGCGCTCACACCTGATCAGGGGCCGACTGCCGGCAGCACCGGCATCATGCGTGGCGGCGTACAGATTCGCCAGGCTGCCGCGACGGCGCGCGAGGCGCTCATTGCCATGGCGGCAGAGCGTTTGCAGAAGCAACCGTCCGAACTGATGGTGCAGGATGGCGTGGTACGGCCGAAGAGCGGTGGTGGTGTCGGCGTGAGCTACGCCGAGCTGGTCGGTGGCAAGCGCTTCAACCTCAAGCTGGATGCCAAGGCGCCGCTGAACAATCCGACCGCTTATCGCATCGTCGGCAAGCCGCTGCTGCGTCCCGACGTGCCGGCCAAGGTAACCGGCACGCATACCTATGTTCATGACGTGAAGTTGCCGGGCATGCTGCATGGTCGTGTGATTCGTCCGGCGGGTGACGGCGCGCAGATCATCTCGGTGGACGAGTCGTCGGTCAAGAAATTTCCGGGCGTGAAGATTGTGCGCATCGGCGACTTTCTTGCCGTTGCAGCGCCGGACGAATGGGATGCGATACAGGCTGCTGCCGCATTGAAGGTGGTCTGGAATGACACCGGCAAGCTGATGGGGCATGACAAGGTCGAGCAATGGCTGCGTAGCGGTCCTTTCGACGGTGAGGAAACGCTGGTCAACAAAGGCAATGCCGTCACCGCACTGCAGAGTGCATCCGGCAAGCTGAGTGCCAGCTACTACTGGCCGGCGCAGACGCATGGCTCTATCGGTCCGTCATGCGCCGTGGCCGATGTCGCTGCGAAGCAAGCCACTATTTATACCGCCTCGCAGGGCACCCATCGCTATCGTCCCGCTTACGCACAGATGCTGGGTTTGCCGAATGAGGCCGTGCGATTGGTCTACGTCGACGGCGCCGGTTGCTACGGTATGAATGGTCATGACGACGCTGCAGCCGATGCCGCGCTGATGTCGAAAGCGCTGGGCAAGCCGGTGCGGGTGCAGTGGTCACGTCAGGACGAACACGGTTTCGATCCCAAAGGGCCGCCGCAGGCCTTGACGCTGGAAGCGGCGCTCGGCCCCGACAACACGATCGCGGCCTGGCGCACCGAGATGTGGTTGCCGCGCGCAACCGCGAGTCTGCCGACAGTTCCTTTGCTGGCGCCGCAGACTGCAGGCATGCCGCAACCCAAGGGGATATCCACCGGCCTGATTACGCAGAACGGCGATCCGCCGTACGAGGTCGCCAATGTTTCGGTCGGCGTGCACTGGCACGACAGCGCACCTTTACGTCCGGCAAACATCCGCGCGCCGGGCAAGATCGCCAACATCTTTGCCGTCGAGTGCATGACCGACGAACTCGCGGCCAAAGCTGGTATCGATCCGCTGGCGTTCCGCTTGCAATCGCTCAAGGATGCACGGGGTGCGGAAGTGATCAGACGCACGGCATCGTTGTTCGGTTGGGAAGCGCGTGCCGCCAGCGCCAGCGCGGGTAGTAAAACCAATCAACGCGGACGCGGCATCGCCTATTCGCACTACAAGCACAACGAGACCTACGTCGCCATGGCGATGGAGGTTGAAGTCGATCGTGCCAGCGGTGAGATCCGTGTGTTGCGCGTGGCGTGTGCCCACGATTGCGGACTGATCATCAATCCGGATGGCTTGCGCGCGCAGGTGGAGGGCAGCATTTTGCAGACCATCTCGCGCAGCTTGTTTGAAGAGATCCGCTTCGACACGCGCCGGGTGCAAAACGTCGATTGGGCAAGCTATCCCATCCTGACTTTCCCGGCGATGCCGGAGGTGCGCATCGACCTGATCGACCGGCCAACGATGCCGCCGCTGGGAGGCGGGGAGGCGGCTGCTTCTCCGGTGACGGCGGCCCTGGCGAATGCGGTCTGGGATGCGGTGGGTATTCGCTTGCGCACCGTGCCGTTCACGCCGGAACGGGTCAAGGCGGCGCTGGCAAGCGTCTGAGTCGTTTGTGTTCTACACTGCGTTGGCGGTTTCCCAAGAGGTAATGACTGAGTTTCAACTGAGATAAAAACTAAGGAGAACATCATGATCAAGACAAACAATATCAAGGCAGCGCTGTTGGCAGCGATGCTGCTTACCGGTGCATCGGCAATGGCGCAAACCGTCAGCGTCGAACTCAAGGGCAGCAATGAAGTACCAGCCAATCCATCCACTGCCGGCGGCACCGGCAGCATCAGCGTGGCCGCCGACAAGACGGTGAGCGGCAGCATCACGACCACCGGTATCGAAGGCAAGATGGCGCATATCCATACCGGCGCCGCCGGCGCCAATGGTCCGGTGCTGGTCGGGCTGACGAAGAATGGCGATAACGGCTGGACTGTGCCGGCAGGCGCCAAATTCACCGATGAGCAATACGCTGCTTATATGGCTGGCGGTCTGTACGTCAACGTGCATAGCGCAGCACATCCGGGCGGCGAGATTCGCGGTCAGTTATTGCCGAAGTAAGTCGTCATCCATTCAATGCGTTCGTAGGAAGAGGGCAAGGACAAGGGTGGTCGGCCTTTCGACTGAACAATCTGAATCGGGGAAAGCCGTCATCGTCAGGTGACGGCTTTTTTATTGGCGAAGGCGTCGTTGTTGCACTCATCGTTCTCCATAAATCATCAGACAACATCGTGGTTGTTACGCGGTCAAAAGCTCGGTTTTTGCATGATTGAAGGCCGCTTTCGACGTCCTAAAATCACAAAAGAAAGTGCGGTTTCACATACTTTGTTGTTGGCTTGTAATCGGCTATGGGTAAGGCTTTGCGGGTTTTTTAATTTGTCCTTGATAATTCGTTTGCAAAATGAAATTGGCGTGTTTATACTCCGCTTCATGTTGTATGACGACTGATAACAAATTGGTCGCATGACAGCCCTTTAATAATAAATACTGCTGCTGCAAGCCTGTTGCGCGCCGCAAGACAATAAGCAGGAGACCGCCCTCGGCAAATCAGCCTTCGGTATCCGGATTATTCGTCTTCGTCTCCTCGCACGTTGGCCGAAGCGCGGTACCGGTCGGGAGATAGTCCGTGAGTGTCAATCAAGTCGGCGCTAAGGTCAGCGCCACCGTGCGCGCAGGCGCCAAAGCAAGCCATGTCCGTTATCTGATTTTGTTCATGCTGTTCGTGGTGACGACGGTCAACTACGCGGACCGCGCCACCCTGTCGATTGCCGGCACGTCGATGAAGGCCGAGCTCGGCCTCGACCCGGTGATGATGGGCTATATCTTCTCGGCGTTCAGCTGGGCGTATGTGCTGGCGCAATTGCCGGGCGGCTGGCTGCTGGATCGTTTCGGTTCCAAGAAGATTTATGCACTGAGCATTTTCCTGTGGTCCTTTTTCACCCTGCTACAAGGCGGCGTTACCTGGTTCGGCACGGCCGCAGCGGTGGTGCTGCTGTTCCTGTTGCGCTTCATGGTCGGCCTGGCGGAGGCGCCGTCGTTCCCGGCGAACGGCCGTATCGTGGCGTCGTGGTTCCCAACGGCGGAACGCGGTACCGCGTCGGCGATCTTCAACTCGGCGCAGTATTTCGCTGCGGTGCTGTTCACCCCGCTGATGGGTTGGATCACGCATGTCTACGGCTGGCATCATGTGTTCACCGTCATGGGCGCATTCGGCATCTTGCTGACCTTCATCTGGATCAAGGTCATTCACAGCCCCAAAGATCACCCAATGATCAACAAGGCCGAGCTGGAGCACATCGAGCAGGGCGGTGGTCTGGTGGATATGGATCAGGCCAAGCCGAAAGCGGCCGCCGGCACCGACGACGGCAAGGCCAAGTGGGGCTACATCAAGCAATTGCTGAGCAATCGCATGCTGCTGGGTGTGTACATCGGCCAGTACTGCATCAACACGATTACCTATTTCTTCCTGACCTGGTTCCCGGTGTACCTGGTGCAAGAGCGTGGCATGTCGATCCTGAAGGCGGGTTTCGTCGCGTCGATTCCCGCGGTGTGCGGTTTCATCGGCGGTGTCGTCGGCGGCCTGATTTCGGATCGTCTGATCAAGCGCGGCAACAGCGTCACCATGTCCCGCAAGATTCCTATTGTCGGCGGCATGCTGCTGTCGACCACGATGATCCTTTGCAACTACGTCGATGCGCAATGGCTGGTGGTCGGCATCATGGCCGTGGCTTTCTTCGGCAAGGGCGTCGGCGCACTCGGCTGGGCGGTCGTGGCCGATACCGCACCGAAGGAAATCGTCGGTTTGTCGGGCGGCCTGTTCAACACCTTCGGCAATATCGCCGGCATCACGACACCGATCGTGATCGGCTATATCCTGAAAGAAACCGGTTCGTTCTCGGGGGCACTGGTGTTCGTCGGCGCCAATGCGCTGGTGACCGTGATCAGCTATCTGGTCATCGTCAAGGAAATCAAGCGCGTCGAACTGAAGCCGCTTTGATCTTGTCGTTTTATCTTGTAATAAGTTGCAGCAGATGGGAATAGCCATGAGCACCGAAACACACAGCGAAGCCAGCATCAACGTCAACACGCCGCGTTACATCCTGATGCACGAGAACGACAATGTCGCCATCGTCGTCAATGACCGCGGCCTGCCTGCCGGGACAGTTTTTCCGGACGGCCTGACGCTGATCAGCCAGGTGCCGCAAGGACACAAGATCGCCTTGCGCGATATTCCTCAGGGCCAACCCATCGTCCGCTACGACGTCGCCATCGGCTATGCCGCGCGCGATATCGCCAAGGGCAGCTGGATCGAAGAATCGGTCGTGACCTTGCCGCCGGCACGTGAGCTGGACAACCTGCCGATTGCCACGCGCAAGGCTCCGGCGCTGGCTTCCGTGCCGCTGGAAGGCTATACCTTCGAAGGCTACCGCAATGCCGACGGTTCTGTCGGTACACGCAATCTGCTGGCGATCACTACGACCGTGCAATGCGTGGCGGGGGTGGTCGAGCATGCGGTCAAGCGCATTCGCCAGGATCTGCTGCCGAAGTATCCCAATGTCGAAGATGTCGTCGCGCTGGAGCACACCTACGGCTGCGGCGTCGCCATCGATGCGCCCAACGCCGATATTCCGATCCGCACCTTGCGTAATATCAGCCTGAACCCCAACTTCGGTGGTCAGGCGATGGTGGTCAGCCTCGGCTGTGAAAAACTGCAGCCGAACCGCTTGCTGCCGGAAAGCATCATCCCCATCCACAAGGAGGGCGAGCCTTACGTCGTCTGTTTGCAGGATTCCGAACATGTCGGCTTCAACTCGATGATCGACTCCATCCTGCACATGGCTGAAGCGCGCCTGAAAGAACTGGACAAGCGCCGCCGCGTGACTTGCCCGGCATCTGATCTGGTGGTCGGCGTGCAGTGTGGCGGCAGCGATGCTTTCTCGGGTGTGACTGCCAATCCGGCAGTAGGTTTTGCGACGGATCTCTTGGTGCGTGCAGGCGCTGCCGTGATGTTCTCGGAAGTGACTGAAGTGCGCGACGGCATTGATCAGCTGACTTCGCGCGCCATCAATGAAGACGTCGCGCAAGCCATGATTCGCGAGATGGACTGGTACGACAATTACCTCAAAAAAGGCGGCGTCGACCGCAGCGCGAATACGACCCCCGGCAACAAGAAGGGCGGTCTCGCCAATATCGTCGAGAAGGCCATGGGTTCCATCGTCAAGTCGGGCAGCAGCCCGATCTCGGGCGTACTGGCTCCCGGCGACAAGCTCAAGCAAAAGGGTTTGATCTACGCCGCCACACCGGCCAGCGATTTTGTCTGCGGCACCTTGCAACTGGCCGCCGGCATGAATCTGCATATTTTCACCACCGGCCGCGGTACCCCTTACGGTCTGGCCGCAGTGCCGGTGATCAAGGTTGCCACGCGCAACGATCTGGCGCGCCGCTGGCATGACCTGATGGACGTCAACGCCGGCACCATCGCCAGCGGCGAGGCGACGATTGCCGACGTTGGCTGGGAGCTGTTCCAGCTGATGCTGGATGTCGCCAGCGGCCGCAAGCAGACCTGGGCCGAGAAGTGGAAGCTGCACAATGCGCTGACGCTGTTCAACCCGGCGCCGATTACCTGATTCACGTTCCGCAGCTGTACATAACAAAATCAACAAGCCTCTCGTCGATTGCTCATCGCAGGGCAGGGGCATTCTTTACCCTAAGGAGGAAGCATGGGAGTCATGAATTTCGCGCTGAAGCTGGGCGCAGCAGCAGTCTTGAGCAGCGCAGTATGTGCCGGTGTCAATGCCGCGACGATGGTGTATGTGTCGAATGCCGACAGCAAGGACATCTACGTCATGCAACTGAACAAGGACGGCAGCGTCACGCCGGTCGAGCAAGTGCAGACCGGCGGCACAGTGATGCCGCTGGCGTTCAGTCCTGATCACACGCGTCTGTATGCCTCGCTGCGCTCGCAACCGTACTCGGTGACGACCTTTGCAGTGGATCAGCAAAGCGGCAAACTCAAGGCGCTGTCCACCGTGCCGCTGGCCGACAACATGGCCAATCTGGCGACCGACAAGACCGGCCGCTTCCTGTTTGCGGCGTCCTATACCGGGCACAAAATTTCGGTCAATCCGATCAGCGCCACCGGTCTGGTGCAGCAGCCTGCCACCGTAATCAACACCGGTAAAAATGCCCATGCAGTGGGCAGCGATCCGAAGAACAAGTTCGTCTTTGCTTCCAATCTAGGCAGCGACGTCATCCTGCAATTCAAGTTTGATGCCGCCAACGGCACACTGACACCGAATACGCCTTCGTCGGTCGCCACCAAGGCAGGCGCCGGCCCACGCCATTTCGTGTTCCATCCGAATCTGCGCTACGTGTTCTCGACCAATGAACTCGATGGCACGGTCAACACCTACGCTTACGATGCAGCGCGCGGTACGCTGACCTTGCAAGGCACCGTCTCGGCAGTGCCGGCCGGATTCAAAGGCGATGCGCCGGCTGCCGCCGATATCCATCTGACACCGAATGGCCGCTTCCTGTATGCGTCCGAACGTACGTCAAGCACGCTGGCCGCATATCGCGTCAATGCCAAGACCGGCGCGCTGACGCTCATCGGCAATGTGCCGACCGAGACCCAGCCGCGTGGTTTCAACATTGATCCGCAAGGCAGGTATCTGCTGGCTGTCGGTCAAAAATCCAATGGCCTGACCAGTTACGCCATCAACCAGAAAACCGGTGCGCTGACACCCTTGCAGCACTATGAGCTGGGCAAGAATCCGAACTGGGTGGAGATCGTCAACTTCCCCTGAGTTGCCGGGCTTACCCGACTTGCCTCACAGCACGGGGCATCAACAATCCCTCGCGATGTCATGCGGGGGATTTTTCGTTGGGCCTGAAAAATTGCCGATTCGGCAACGTTGCCATTGATTTTCCGCAAAAATGATGCAGAAAAGCGGGCTGTCATTTCAACCTTGTTTTAAGATGGCGAAGGGACGTTGGCGGATCAGCCGCAGCCTCGTGGAATCAACATAATCAAAATAATCAGGAGCAGGGAATGCGAAATATCACCGTTCGTTTCAGCCTCATGGGCGCATTGGCGCTATTCGCCGCCATGATCGCACTGGGCGCTGCTGTCGGCATCTTTGCGCTGGGACGCGCGAACGAATCGACCGTCATGGTGCACGACGTCACCGCGCGTGCCTTGACCATCAACGACGCTTACAAGGACACCACACGCACGCGTGCGGCACTGACTCGCGCCTACACTGCGTTGAAAGAACAGAACGATCAGGAGGTCAAGAACTCCGCCCTGAAGAGTGCGCAGACCAGCTATGACCGTACGCTGAAACTACTCGATGAATTCAATAAGGCTCCCGCCTTCAAAGGGCAGGACGACAAACTCAAAGCCGATCTGACTGATGCCGGCAAGCAGTTGTCCGACGTATTGAACAAGGCCGCCGACGCCTTGCGCAATAACGACACCGCTGCGTACGCCGAGATCAACGGCCGTGACATCACGGCCAAAGGCGCGAGTTTTTCCACGCAGCTGGAAAAATTCCAGAAGCTCACCAAGGATCTGTCGGAAGACATCGTCGCCCAGCGTGAGCGCGAGTACAACATGGTGGTCTGGCTGGTGGTAGTCGGCCTGGTCGCCGCATTGGCGCTGGTGCTGACCGTGCACTTCGTCTTGCGCAGCATTGTGCTGACGCCGCTCAACCGTGCCGTCACCCTGCTGGATCAGGTGGCCAATGGTGATCTCACCATGAAGATTGCCGATCCGGGCCGCAATGAAATCGGCCGTCTGTTCGCCTCGATCCGCAGCATGCAGCAAGGTTTGCTCAACACCGTCTCGCGTGTGCGCAGCAGCACCGACATCATCAACACCGGTGCGCAGGAAATCGCCGCCGGTAATCTCGACTTGTCGGCGCGTACTGAAACGCAAGCCAGTTCGCTGGAAGAGACGGCGGCATCGATGGAGCAATTGACCGGCACCGTGAAGCAGAATGCCGAAAACGCCCAGCAAGCCAACCTACTTGCCCATTCCGCATCCGAGACTGCAGTCAAGGGCGGCGAAGTGGTGGCGCAGGTGGTCGATACCATGAATGCGATCAATGAATCCTCCAAGAAGATCGTCGACATTATCAGCGTGATCGACGGTATCGCTTTCCAGACCAACATCCTCGCCCTGAACGCTGCGGTGGAAGCCGCGCGCGCCGGCGAGCAAGGACGTGGCTTCGCAGTCGTGGCTTCGGAAGTGCGCAGCCTGGCGCAGCGTTCCGCCGCTGCAGCGAAAGAGATCAAGGGATTGATTACCGACTCGGTGGAGAAAGTCGACTCCGGCAGCCGCCTGGTTGAGCATGCCGGCAAGACCATGAGCGAAGTGGTCGAGAGCGTGCGCCGCGTCACCGACATCGTCGGCGAGATCAGCTCTGCCAGCCGCGAGCAGAGCGACGGTATCGGTCAGGTCAACAATGCCATCACGCAGATGGACGAAGTGACCCAGCAAAATGCCGCGCTGGTGGAAGAAGCTGCCGCCGCTGCGCAATCCTTGCAAACGCAGGCGGTAACGCTGGCCGATGCAGTCAGCATTTTCCGCATCGATGCCAATGCGCAGGTTCTTGCGCCGGTGGCGCGTCCAAGGACGGTGTCAGCTCAAGTGCCGAAAGCGGTGGCTGCTGCGCCAACGCCAACTAAAGCGGCGGCATTGGCGAAGCCCGCCGCGAATGCTGTCGCGACATCGAAAGCTGCACCGAAGTTGCCTTCGCCCGGTTCTGATGACGATTGGGAGCAGTTCTGAATCCGGGCAACATCCGGTTTAAAAAGCATCGCTCAGGCGGTGCTTTTTTTACGTCGGTACTTTTTGAACGGACATAAAAAAAGCGCCGGAGCACACGCTCCGACGCTGGAAACCGCCGTTACCGGCGGCTGTGGATACCTGATGAGGTCAGGGTTCTTTACGTGGCGTCGCCGGCAAAATTACGCGGCGGTGTACGAAGTCTTCACGGTGGTATAAAACTCGGCTGCGTAAGCGCCTTGCTCGCGCGGACCGAAACTCGATGCCTTGCGACCGCCAAATGGGACGTGGTAATCGACGCCGGCAGTTGCCGTGTTGACCATCACCATGCCGGCTTGCGCATGACGCTTGAAGTGGGTGGCGTACTTCAGCGAGGTGGTGCAGATGCCCGACGACAGGCCGAACTCAGTGTCGTTGGCCAGTTGCAGCGCGTGTTCGTAATTGTCGGCTGGGATCACCGAAGCGACCGGTCCGAAGATTTCTTCACGCGAGATACGCATGTCGTTGTTGCAATCGGCGAACAGCGCCGGCGTCATGTAGAAGCCGTCGGTGTCACGCTTGACGCGCTCACCACCGAAGACGAGGTTGGCACCTTCCTGCTTGCCGATTTCTACGTACGACAGGTTCTGGTCGAGTTGCGATTGATCGACCACCGGGCCGATGTTGGTGTCGGCTGTCAGCGCGTGACCGATCTTCAGGCCGGCCAGCTGATTGCGTGCTGCTTCGATGAAGCGCGGATAGATGTCTTTTTCGACGATGATGCGGCTCGAGGCGGTGCAGCGCTGGCCGGTCGAGAAGAATGCGCCTTGTACGGCTGCCGTGACGGCGACATTCAGGTCGGCATCGTTCAGGACAACCAGCGGATTCTTGCCGCCCATTTCGAGCTGGAACTTTGCCATGCGGGCGACGCAGCCTTGCGCCACGCGCGCGCCGGTCGAGACCGAGCCGGTGAAGGTCAGGGCGGTGACGCGACGGTCGTCGATGAAGCGCTGGCCGACCACCGAACCACGGCCCATCACGAGATTGAACACGCCGGCCGGGATGCCCGAGCGGCTGATGATGTCGGCAATCGCCCAGGCGCTGCCCGGCACCAGCTCAGCCGGCTTGAAGACGACGGTGTTGCCGTAGGCCAGCGCCGGTGCGATCTTCCATGCGGGGATCGCCATCGGGAAATTCCATGGTGCGATGATGCCGACGACGCCGACCGGTTCACGGGTGATTTCGATGTCCATGCCGGGGCGCACAGATGCCAGCTTCTGGCCCTGGATGCGCAGTACTTCTGCCGCGAAGAATTTGAAGATGTTACCGGCGCGGCCGGCTTCGCCGATACCTTCGGCCAGGGTCTTGCCTTCTTCACGCGACAGCAGGCGGCCGAGTTCTTCCTTGCGCGCCAGAATTTCAGAGCCGATCTTGTCCAGTGCGTCGGAGCGGGCCTGGATGTTGCCGACGCTCCATGCAGGGAAAGCGGCGTGCGCTGCGGCGATGGCGATGTCGGCTTGCGCTGCATCGGCTTGTGCGTACTCGCCGATGATGTCGGACAGGTCGGATGGGTTGACGTTCTTGTTGATGCTGGCGCCTTGCAGCCATTCACCGTTGATGTAGTTCGCAAATTGGGTCATCGATTTCTCCAGGATGTGGAAGCCAAAACTGACCGCGGGACGAATCCGGCGGTCAGTCGAGGGCTTAGTTATTTATTGTGTCGTGCAATTTCGGCGCTGCAATTACTGAGGTCCCAGACGCTTGATCAGCGCGGCCAGTTCTTCGTGCTCGGCTTCGGTGCAGGCGGTCAGCGGCGTGCGGACCGGGCCTGCATCGTGACCAACGACCTTGGCGCCGGCCTTGACGATACTCACTGCATAGCCGGCCTTGCGATTGCGGATGGCCAGGTAAGGCAGGAAGAATTCGTCGATCAGCTTGCCGACGGTGGCGTGGTCTTCCTTGGCGATGGCGTGGTAGAAGTCCATCGCTGTCTTCGGGATGAAGTTGAACACGGCCGACGAGTACACCGGCACGCCCAGCGCCTTGTAAGCAGCTGCATAGACTTCCGCAGTCGGCAGGCCGCCGAGGTAGGTGAAACGGTCGCCCAAGCGGCGGCGGATCGTGACCATGGATTCGATTTCACCGACGCCGTCCTTGAAACCGATCAGGTTAGGGCAGCGGTCGGCCAGGCGTTCCAGCATGTCGGCGTTGAGCTTGCAGACGCCGCGGTTGTAAATGATGACGCCGAACTTGACCGATTTGCAGACGGCTTCAACGTGCTCGGCGATACCTTCCTGGCTGGCTTCGGTCAGGTAATGCGGCATCAGCAGGATGCCGTGCGCACCCAGGCGTTCGGCTTCTTGTGCGTAAGCGATCGCAGCGCGGGTAGCGCCACCGGCACCGGCGATGATAGGCACCTTGCCTTTGCAGGTTTCCACGGCGGTGCGGATGATGTCCGAGTATTCGCCCGGCACCAGCGAGAAGAACTCACCTGTACCACCGGCCGCGAACAGCGCGCTGGCGCCGTAAGGGGCCAGCCATTCCAGACGTTCGATATAGGTCTTAGGACGGAAGTCGCCTTGCTCGTCGAAGTCGGTCAGCGGGAAGGAGAGCAGGCCGGCGGAAAGAATCTGTTTCAGGTCTTGTGGTGTGTACATGTCAGTAGGTGCCAGGTGATGAAGTTAAAAATACCGTCGCGCTTGATCACAAATTCCGAACATAGTCAGCGCTTCTGGATGGAACTCGTTCTTAAACGTCTTAAGATATCAGTCATCGTACAACATGAATTGAGAGAAAGCCAGCAGTTTTTGCTGCCGGCCGGTGTTGCGTTGGATTTTGTGTTGATTTGCCTGGTTCCGCTCTGGTGTGCGTTATCAGCTTGTTGCGATGGTGCAGGGCAATTCGACGAGTAGGTTTTTGCGTTGTCGCGTCGTTGCGCTGTCAGGTAGCCGATGGCTCCGACGCCTTTTGTGCATCTGCTGCCGATTCAGCTGCTTCCTGTGCACGGCGCAGGCGTTCGCGGCTATTGGTCAGGTGGTTGCGCATGGCCGCGCGCGCCGCTTCGGTATCACGGCGGGCGATGGCTTCGTAGATGTCTTCGTGTTCGCGCTGCACGCGATCCAGATAGCTGGCTTGCGGGTCGCGCGCCAGTTCAGCCGTGTTCAGGCGTTTGCGTGGAATCACGCCGGCACCGAGGTGGCTCAGGATTTCAATGAAATAACGGTTGCCGGTGGCGGTGGCGATCTGGAAGTGGAAGCGGAAGTCGGGGCCGACGGTGTCGTTGCCCTTTTTCAGGTTCTCGTGGAAGGCGTCGAGCGCCTGGCGGATTTCCAGCAATTGCGCGTCGGTGCGGCGTGCGGCGGCCAGACCGGCGGTTTCGGTTTCCAGGCTGATGCGCAGTTCCAGCAGCGCCAGCAGATCCTTCATCGTAGTGATGGTGGCCGGATCGATATTAATGTTGCCGGCCTTTTGCGCCTCTAGCACGAAGGTGCCGATGCCATGCCGTGTTTCCACCAGTCCGGCAGCCTGCAGACGCGAAATCGCCTCGCGCACCACGGTGCGGCTGACGCCCTGGGTGAGCATGATTTCGGACTCGGTCGGCAGCTTCTCGCCCGGCTTGATGGCGCCGCTGGAGATCATTTCAGAAATCGCGCCGACTACCTCCTGAGACAGGCTCTGGGTCTTCTTGCGTGGGCGCATCAGCGGGCTGGGTGTCTCGTTGACTTCCATTTTTATAGGTCGATATATGTGAAGTAGTTCGCATGGAACCGCGTTCGGATGAACGAGGCAGGCCTGCAAAAAGATATGCGACATCTTACCAGAGGATGACTGAGTTTCGTACCCTTGATGCGGACTTAAATGGCCTTGGAGCCGCGTTGCGACAGGGTTTGAAGAGATTTTTCGGCTTTTTTTGCCGGGTTCAGCAGAAATCCCGGCTGCCGACGTGGATTTCACCCAGCAGATGAGACATGTCCACCAATCGTTTTGCCACCAGATGCTGCACGCCCGCGTGGGTTTGCCAGATGCCGTAGACGCCGAGCAGAGAGGCGTTGAGGACTTCGTTGCGCTGCTTTTCCACCAGCGAGGGCCAGAGGATCACGTTGGTGGAGCCGGTTTCGTCTTCGATGGTGATGAACAGCACGCCCTTGGCGGTGCCGGGACGCTGGCGTACCGTGACAATGCCGCAGCCGCGCGCGAACTGGCCGTCCTGAAAGGTCGTCATGACGTCGTGCGGCAGGAACTTGTGCTTGGTCAGTATGGGACGCAGCAAGGCGAGCGGATGGCGTTTGAGCGTCAGGCCGGTGCTGCGGTAATCGGCGACGATGTCTTCGGCCTCGGACGGCGCCGGCAGGCGCAGGATGTCTTCGCGTGAGGGGGCTGCATGCAGCAGATCTTTGGTGGGCGCGGCATCGAGTGCTTGCCATAAGGCTTCGCGGCGATGACCGCTGAGTGCGACCAGTGCGTTGCCGGCGGCGAGTGCCTGCAGGGTGTGTTTGTCGAGCCGGGCGCGGCGGGCCAGGTCTTGCAAGTCGGAAAACGTCTCTTCATGGCGCGCACGTTCGATGCGCAAGGCGGCTTCTTCTTTCATGCTGCCGAGCAGGGACAGTCCGAGCCGCACGGCAGGGCGGATGTCGGGGTGTGCGGGATCGAAGTTTTCCAGCGTGCTGTCCCAGTTGCTGTGCATGACGTCGGCAGGCAGCACGCGTACGCCGTGACGGCGTGCGTCCTGGATCAGTTGCGACGGTGAATAGAAACCCATGGGCTGGCTGTTGAGCAGCGAGCAGAGGAAGGCTTCCGGCTCGTGGCATTTGAGCCAACTGCTGGCGTAGGCAAGGATGGCGAAGCTGGCGGCATGGCTTTCGGGGAAACCGTATTCGCCGAAGCCTTTGATCTGTTTGAAGATGGCATTGGCAAAATCTTTTTCATAGCCGCGATCAAGCATGCCTTGCACCAGTTTGTGTTCGTGCTTTTCCAGTCCGCCTTTGCGTTTCCATGCGGCCATGGCGCGGCGCAAGTCGTCTGCTTCTCCCGGCGTGAAACCGGCGGCCAGCACGGCGATCTGCATCACTTGTTCCTGAAAAATCGGTACGCCGCGCGTGCGTTCGAGAGCCTGACGCAAAATTTCCTTGGGATAGGTTTCCGGTTCCAGTCCTTGGCGGCGACGCAGGAAGGGATGCACCATGCCGCCCTGAATCGGTCCGGGGCGGACGATGGCGACTTGCACGACAAGGTCGTAGAACTCTCGCGGCTTCAGGCGCGGCAGCATGCTCATCTGTGCGCGGCTTTCGATCTGGAAGACGCCGATGGTGTCGGCCTTGCAGATCATGTCGTAGGTAACGGGATCTTCGGCGGGAATGTCCTGCATGCGGAAGACATGGCCGCGCCGTTTGGCGACCAGTTCCAGCGCGCGGCGCAGGGCTGACAACATTCCCAGCGCCAGCACATCCACCTTGAGCAGGCCGAGTGATTCGAGATCGTCCTTGTCCCACTGGATGACCGAGCGGTCGGGCATGGCGGCGTTTTCAATCGGGACCAGGCGCGAGAGCTTGTCGCGTGCGATGACGAAGCCGCCGCTGTGTTGCGACAGATGGCGCGGAAAGTTCATCAGTTGCAAGGACAGGATGGCCCATTGATGGGCAATCGGTGACTCCGGATCGAGGCCGCATTCGGCGAAGCGCTGCATCATGTTGTAGCGGTCGTCAAACCATTGATGCGACTTGGCGACTTTGTCGACGATGGAGGCATCAACGCCGAGCGCCTTGCCGACGTCGCGCAGCACCCCGCGCGGGCGGTAGGTGTGGACGGCTGCGGCGATGGCGGCGCGCATGCGGCCGTATTTGCGATAGATGTATTGAATGACTTCTTCACGCCGCTGGTGTTCGAAGTCGACGTCGATGTCCGGCGGTTCGCCGCGCTCCTTGCTGATGAAACGTTCGAACAGCATGACCGAGCGCGTCGGGTCGACTTCGGTCACACCGAGGCAGTAGCAAACCACGGAGTTCGCTGCCGAACCTCGCCCCTGACGCAGGATGCCGTTGTCTTTGGCAAAGCGCACGATGTCGTAGACCGTGAGGAAGTAAGGCTCGTAGGCCATGTCGTTGATCAGTGTGAGTTCGTGCTCGATCTGATCGGTGACTTTTTGCGGAATGCCGGCGGGGTAGCGCAGGTGCGCGCCGAGGAATACTTCCTGACGCAGGTAGCCGGCGGGCGTCTGGCCTTCGGGAACCAGTTCTTCGGGATATTCATAGCGCAGTTCATCAAGTTTGAAGGTGCATTGAGCCGCGATGCGAAGTGTTTCGGCGAGTGCCGCTGACGAGAAAATATTTGCCAGCCGCAGACGTGATCGCAGGTGTTGTTCCGCATTGGGCGCGAGGGCGTAGCCGCAGTCGCCGACCGCCTTGCCAAGACGTATTGCCGTCAGCGTGTCTTGCAGGAATTTGCGTGAGCGCACGTGCATGTTGACCTCGCCGATGGCGGCGACCGGCAGGTCGTGGCGGTTGGCGGCTTCTTGAATAACGCCGCGATGCTGTTGATCGTAAGGGCGATACAGCTGCGTTAGTCCAAGCCAGGCGCGCTGCGGGAAGGTGCGCGCCAACCAGGCAGTCTGCTGTTCGAGCATGTTTGCATCGGCAGGATAATGCGGCGCCAGGATCAGCAGGCAATCGGGCAGACCGCGCAGATGTGCGTGCGGTACCTGTGGCGCTGAAAAATCATTGATGTCGATACGATAGCTGCCCTTGTCGGCGCGCGTGCGGCCGAGCGTGATCAGTTCGGACAGGTTGCCGTAGCCTTCCCGATTCCGGGCCAGTGCGATCAGGGTCATGGGCGGTTTTCCGGTTTCCCATTCGATGCGAAAGCAGGAGCCGATGATGAGTTTGAGGTCCGCTTTTTTTGCTTCCATATGCGCGCGCACTACACCGGCCAGTGAGCATTCATCGGTGACGGCAAGCGCGGTGTAGCCGAGTTGCACGGCGCGCGCGGCGAGTTCTTCCGCGTGCGAGGCACCTTCCAGAAAGCTGAAATTGGACAGGCAGAACAGTTCGGCGTAGTCAGGAATGGATGAGGTGTCGGGCATGGTTTTTTCTCGCATCATCCAAACATGCCGTGCAAATACCAATGCGGTTCAACACCGTCGATATCCCCAATGCGCTCGCGATAAATCCAGTAAAGGCAGTGATCGGCTCCTTCGGCAATGTAATAGTCGCGTGTCACCAGGTCGCCGTTCCACCAGCCTGCTTCGATACGTTCCGGCGGCGAGACAGGGCGCAGGCGCGAACCGTAATAGGGGCGATGCTGGCGCATGGCCAAGGCAATCGGTTTATCCAGCAGCCATGTAGGGCGCGGCGGCAGCGGACGTTCTTCCAGCGGAGCGGCGGCATCCATGACGGAACACCATCGATTGGCTTGTTCCGGCCGGTAGTCGGCTAGCGGGGCGGCGTGCAAGACATTGTCCGCACCCAGCCGCGCGACCAGTAGTTCGATCAGGCGCTTGTGGTCTTCCGGCGTGCCGCCGGGTTCGGGAAACAGATTGTCGCTGGCCGGCGCCATGGGTTCGGTTTGCGCCGCTTCCAGCACGATGGCGATGATGGGGGCGGTAATTTCCAGCCGCGCCAGGCGTTCTTTGAGCAGCCTGATCAGGTGCGCGTCTTGCCAGGTCGGTTCGGCCAGCATGAGTTCGATGGTCGTAGGGGCGACGGCCTGGCGGCCGCGTTCATGTTCCAGTTGTACGCGTACTTGCGTGACGGCCAGATGGCGCGCCGCCAGCCATCCGCAGAGTTGAGTGAGCAGGGCCTGGATGGTGTATTGCGCGGCGTCGGCGTGTTCGATGCGTTCACTTAATTCAATGCGTTGCCGAAAGCTGGGTGGGACTTCGATCCAGGCGTGCAATTCCGGCGTATCGCCATAGGCGCAATCGAGTGCGTCCAGCATGTGCGTGTCGCCGCGTCGTTGCAAACCGGCGCGTGGCAGGCGGCGCAGATCAGCCAGCGTGCGGCAGCCGATGCCGGCGAGCCAGTCGAGATAGCGCATCGCCGCCGGCAATGCCGCGACAGGCAGGCGGTTGAGATGCCGGTGCAGGCGATGTTGTTTCAACGTCCTGGCGCCGGTGTGTCGGGCGAGTAAAGCGGCGCCGTTGGCGGTTGGTGCGCAACTGATGACGGCGCTCAGACCGAGTTGCCGGACGGTGGCGCGCACACGGCGACATAAAACGCGGATGCCGCCGAACAGGCTCAGACTGGCGCCGATGTCGAGCAGGATGGTGGATTCTTCCGCGAAGCTGGCCTGCGGCGTGTATTGCAGCAAGGCGATGGCGGTGCCGAACAATGTCTGTGCCTCGCGATCGGAAGCGCGTTCGTGCATAAGCGCTTTGGGGAGCAGCGCCAGCACGCCGCCGCGGCGCATGCCGATACGCACGCCGGCTTCGCAGGCGGACTGCGAAGCGGCCATGACACGGGTATGCTCCAGCACGACGGCAGAGGCTTCATCCGACCAGTTCGGATGAAACACTTCCAACGACAGCAGGGGCAGATGTACGGCGATCCACAGGCGCATGATGCAAAAGATTCAGAGAGGGCAAAGAAATAAACAAGGGCGTGTCACGCTGCGGTCCGCGGCGTTTGACGAAACTGACTTCAATGCCGCCGGCCGCAGCCGCCAGCGACAAACGTAATGGGGCCGGCGAAGCATCCTGCGCACAACTGAGCGGACGCAGCATGACGAACAGGGTGCTGCCGGTTTGCGCCGCCAGATGCAAGCGGCGCAGGCTGTCCTTGCGCATGTGCCGCTGCCAGAACAGCAGAGCGGCGCAACTGCCGGATTTCAATATCTGTTCAGCGGCCCAGGCGGCATCGGCGCTGGTGGCGGCACGCACCGACAGCAGCCGCGCGGCGTCGACACCGATCTGGCGCCATCCGATGGCTTGCGGTGCATGCGGTGTCTGCACCAGTGCGATGCGGCGCGGCGACAGGGATTGGAGTACCGGACCCAGCAGGCGCAGTTCGCCGACGCCGGGTTGCGGCAGCAGCAAGTCGATCAGCGCGCCGGTCGGCCAGCCTTGGCCGGGGAGCTCTTCAGATAGCGCATCAAAGCCGGTATCGAGTCCGCGCGCCGTGCTGCGGGCAAGCTGTGAAGCGAGCCAGAGCGAGGCATGAATACTTTGAGGAAGAGGCGCGGACATGAGCAAGTTTCGAAATACGTATACTGTATAAATATACAGTAATTGTCGTGTTTCTGGGATCTTGATCGGGTGAGGTTTCTGCGGGTTTTGCAGTACCTGACAAGATTACTCAAGTTTGATATACTTGACGTAAATATTCGGGAATTCAGGGAGTGGTTCTGAAAACTGTTTCTGGAGTCGAGATTTCATGCGATTAACTACTAAAGGCCGTTTTGCTGTGACAGCAATGATTGACTTGGCGTTGCGCCATGGCAATGGACCCGTCACGTTGTCCGCCATCAGCGAGAGGCAGGAAATTTCTTTATCATATCTGGAGCAGTTGTTCGGCAAATTGCGACGCCACCAGATCGTTGAGTCCGTGCGCGGACCCGGCGGCGGTTACAACCTGGCGCGCAAAGCAGGTGATGTGTCGGTTGCCGACATCATCATCGCCGTCGATGAACCCCTGGATGCAACGCAATGCGGCGGCAAGGAAAATTGCCATAGCGTCACCCACCCCGGTGGCACGCGCTGCATGACGCACGACCTGTGGTCGACGCTGAATGAAAAGATGGTCGAATATCTCGACTCGGTCTCCTTGCAAGACCTGGTTGACCAGCAGCACCAGAAAGAACAGAAGCAGCCGGAACATAGAACTCTCGGCACTGAACAAAGCGTGGTTGTCATGCACCGCCCTCACGCAGCGGTTTGATTGGAGCTAGAACAAAATGAATGCACCTCTGGAAAAAAGCCTGTTGGACACCATCAAGGCGCCGCATTTTCCAATTTATCTGGATTACTCGGCAACCACGCCGGTCGACCCGCGCGTGGCCGACAAGATGATTCCGTACTTGCGCGAGCAGTTCGGTAATCCTGCGTCGCGCAGCCACATGTATGGCTGGACCGCAGAGAAGGCCGTGGAAGATGCACGCGAAGAAGTCGCCAAGCTGGTCAACGCGGATTCGCGCGAAATCATCTGGACTTCCGGTGCGACCGAAAGCAACAACCTGGCAATCAAGGGTGCTGCACAGTTCTACAAGACCAAGGGTAAGCACATCATCACGGTCAAGACCGAGCACAAGGCTGTGCTGGATACTTTCCGCGAACTGGAGCGTCAAGGTTTCGAAGCGACTTACCTGCAACCGCAAGACAATGGTCTGGTGACTGTCGAGCAAATCGCCGCAGCCGTGCGTCCCGACACCATCCTGATCTCGGTCATGCTGGTCAACAACGAAATCGGCGTGATTCAGCCTGTACCTGAAATCGGCGAATTCTGCCGTTCTAAGGGCATCATTTTCCATTGCGATGCTGCGCAGGCAACCGGCAAGGTCAAGATCGATCTGGAAAACTGGAAAGTCGATCTGATGAGTTTCTCGGCGCACAAGACTTACGGTCCCAAGGGTATCGGCGCGCTGTACGTTCGCCGCAAACCACGTGTGCGTATCGAAGCGCAGATCCACGGTGGTGGTCACGAGCGCGGTCTGCGTTCCGGCACACTGGCAACGCATCAGATCGTCGGCATGGGCGAAGCCTTCCGCATCGCCCGCGAAGAAATGGAAACCGAACTGGCCCACATCCGCGCCATGCGCGATCGTCTGGCCAAGGGTTTGCAAGAGATCGAAGAGACCTATATCAACGGCGACATGGAACACCGTGTGCCGCACAACCTGAACGTCAGCTTCAACTACGTCGAAGGCGAATCCCTGATCATGGCGATCAAGGACATCGCGGTCTCGTCCGGCTCGGCTTGCACTTCGGCCAGCCTGGAACCGTCGTACGTGTTGCGCGCCCTGGGACGCAGCGACGAACTGGCGCACAGCTCGATTCGTTTTACCATCGGCCGTTTCACGACCGAAGAAGATATCGACTTCACCATTGATCTGATCAAGAACAAAGTCGGCAAGCTGCGCGAATTGTCGCCGCTGTGGGATATGTACAAGGACGGGATCGACATCAGCACGATCCAATGGGCTGCACACTAATATCGCGAAAATGAAAACCGCCCCCATATAGAACGCAGGGGCGACCTCATCAAGGAGCATCAAAATGTCTTACTCGGAAAAAGTACTCGATCACTACGAAAACCCACGTAACGTCGGCGCCTTCGAAAAGGGCGACGAGACCGTAGGCACTGGTATGGTCGGCGCGCCCGCTTGCGGCGACGTCATGAAGTTGCAGATCAAGGTTGGCGCTGACGGCGTGATTCAGGACGCCAAGTTCAAAACCTACGGTTGCGGTTCGGCGATTGCTTCGTCGTCGCTGGTGACCGAATGGGTCAAGGGCAAGACATTGGATCAAGCCTTGTCGATCAAGAACACCCAGATCGCTGAAGAACTGGCGTTGCCACCGGTGAAGATCCACTGCTCGATCCTGGCGGAAGACGCCATCAAGGCCGCAGTGCAAGACTACAAAGCCAAGCACGGCAGCGTTGAGCAAAAGGCTGCGGCCTAATAGAGAAGGGCAAGCATCATGGCAATCACACTGACTGAAAAAGCTGCAAAGCACATCAGCCGCTACATGGAACGTCGCGGTAAAGGCCTCGGCCTGCGCCTTGGCGTCCGCACGACCGGCTGCTCCGGCCTGGCGTACAAGCTGGAATATGTGGACGAAGAAACACCAGAAGATCAGATGTTTGAATCGCGCGGCATTCGCGTCTATGTGGATCCCAAGAGCTTGCCGTACATCGACGGCACTGAATTGGATTTTGCGCGTGAAGGCCTGAACGAAGGCTTCAAGTTCCAGAATCCGAACATGAAGGACGAATGCGGTTGCGGCGAAAGCTTCCGTATCTGATCTCATGATCACCACCGCGATGTCGGCACAACGATGTGCGACATCACGGCGGCGATTGAAACTGATCATATGATCTAGTGCTTAGCCAGAATCGCGTTGTATCGTTCAGCGATAGCCTCTGAAGAGTAGTTCTGCCAAGCCTGTTGAAGTCCGAACAGGCTTTTTATTTTTTGTTCATCTGAACAATCTTTGCACAACGTATGCAAAATCACTTCGCACTTTTCCAATTGCCGCAACGCTTTGCCGTCGATCAGACTGCGTTGGAAAAGGCGTACCACGGCGTGCAGAATCAGGCGCATCCGGACAAGTTTGCCAATGCGACCGGCGCCGAGAAGCGCGTTGCCATGCAATGGGCCACACGCGCCAACGAAGCCTACCAGACGCTCAAAAATCCTCTCAAGCGCGCCTCCTATCTGTGCGAGCTTAATGGCGTCGATCTGCAAACCGAATCCAATACCTCCATGCCGCCCGCATTTCTGATGCAGCAAATGGAATGGCGTGAAGAACTCGATGACGCGCGTGCCGGCAAGAATATCGATGCGCTCGAGCAGCTTGATGGCGCCTTGCGCAGCGCGAAGAAAGACACCGTCGCCCGCATCGAAACCCTGCTCGACGCCGACGACTTCACTGCCGCAGCCCAACTGGTGCGCCAGTTGATGTTTCTTGAGAAATTCGGCGAAGAGATCGGCAATACCTTTGCCCTGATCGAAGGTTGATACGCCATGCCTGACGTGTTCCTGTTTCTGATCGCCGCCATGATGCTGACCCTGGCCCCGGGGCCGGACAACATTTACGTGCTCACGCGCGGTATCGCGCAGGGTAAGAAAGCCGGACTGGTTGCAGCGCTCGGGTTTTCGTCGGGATTGTTTTTCCACACCTTGCTGGCGGTGCTCGGGTTTGCCGCCGTCATCAAGGCGTATCCGGCTGCTTATCACTTCCTGCAATATGCTGGCGCGGCGTATCTGGTGTATCTCGGCATCCGCACCTTGCGCTCTGCTGCGTCGATGTCACTGGATGCAACCATGACGCCGGTGAGCCTGTCGCGCATTTACTGGCAAAGTGTGATCGCCAATATTCTCAATCCCAAGGTGACGCTGTTTTTCATCGCCTTCCTGCCACAATTCGTCAACGTGCACGCCGGCCATGTGGCCTGGCAGATGCTGTTGCTGGCGGTGGTGTTCATTCTTCAGGCGCTGGCAATTTTCAGCGCGATTGCGTTTTTCTCCGGCATCGTCGGCGCGTATTTCAAGCGTCAGGCGCGTGCCGCTCTCTATTTGAACAGGCTTGCCGGCTGTGCGTTTGTCGGATTAGGTATCCGCATCGCCTTGCCGGAATAAATCGACTATGGCTCTTCTCCAAATCTCCGAACCGGGCATGTCCACCGCACCGCATCAGCATCGGCTGGCGGTAGGCATCGACCTCGGTACCACCAATTCGCTGGTCGCGACAGTGCGCAACAGCATCCCTGAAGTCCTCAACGACGAAGAGGGCCACAGCCTGTTGCCATCGGTAGTGCGTTACCTGCCGAACGGCCACGCCAATATCGGCTACAAGGCGCAAGCTGCGCAAACCACCGATCCGAAGAATACGATCGTATCGGTCAAGCGCTTCATGGGGCGTGGCCTGAAAGATATCGCTTACGTCGAAAACCTGCCATACGATTTCCAGGATGCGCCGGGCATGGTGCAACTGAAAACAGTTGCCGGTGTGAAGAGTCCGGTCGAGATTTCGGCACAGATTCTGGCGACTTTGCGTCAGACAGCGGAAGATGCGTTGGGCGATGACCTGGTCGGCGCGGTGATTACCGTGCCGGCTTACTTCGACGATGCACAGCGCCAGGCAACCAAGGATGCGGCACAACTGGCCGGTCTCAATGTCCTGCGTTTGCTCAATGAGCCGACTGCGGCAGCGATTGCTTACGGCCTCGACAATGGCTCGGAAGGTACGTTTGCCGTCTACGATCTGGGCGGTGGAACCTTCGATATTTCCATTCTCAAGCTGACCAAGGGCGTGTTTGAAGTCTTGTCGACCGGCGGCGATTCCGCGCTGGGCGGCGACGATTTTGACCAGCGCCTGTTCTGCTGGATTTGCGAACAAGCGCAGTTGGCCCCCTTGTCGGACGAAGACACGCGCATTCTGCTGGTGAAGGCGCGTGAGGTGAAAGAGTTGCTGTCCTCCAAGGCTTACACGCAAATCGATGCGGCGCTGAATTCGGGCGAAGAAGTACATCTGTCGATCACGGCGGAAGAGTTCACCGCGCTGACCCAGCATCTGGTCGCCAAGACCATCACGCCATGTCGCAAGGCCTTGCGCGACGCGAATCTGTCCGTGGACGACGTTGACGGCGTAGTGCTGGTCGGCGGTGCAACCCGCATGCCGCATGTGCGCAAAGCCGTCGGCGAATTCTTCCAGACGACGCCGTTGGCCAATATCGATCCGGACAAAGTCGTGGCATTGGGCGCTGCCGTGCAGGCCAATCTGCTGGCCGGCAATCGTGCTGCCGGCGACGACTGGCTGCTGCTGGATGTCATCCCCTTGTCGCTCGGTATCGAGACCATGGGCGGCCTGGCAGAAAAAGTTATTCCACGTAATTCGACCATTCCATGTGCGCGTGCGCAGGAGTTCACCACGTTCAAAGACGGCCAGACCGCGATGGCGATTCAGGTGGTGCAGGGCGAGCGTGAGCTTGTCGCCGACTGCCGTTCGCTGGCGCGTTTCGAGCTGCGCGGCATTCCGCCGATGGCGGCTGGTGCGGCACGTATCCGCGTCACATATCAGGTTGATGCCGACGGTCTGCTGTCAGTATCTGCACGTGAAATGACCTCGGGCGTGGAAGCGGCGATCACCGTCAAGCCTTCGTATGGTTTGGAGGATGATGACGTCGCGCGCATGCTGCAGGATTCCTTCCAGTCGGCCGATGAAGACATGAAGCGCCGCGCCTTGCGCGAAGAGCAAGTCGAGGCCGAGCGCATCATTCTGGCGACGGAGTCGGCGCTGAGTGTCGACAGTGCCTTGCTGAATGAGCAAGAGCGCATCGACGTTGCCGCATTGATCGAAGTCCTGCGCGAGACGGCGCAGGGCGATGATCATCTGGCGATCAAGGCCGCAGTTGAAGCGCTGGCGCATGGCACTGAAGAATTCGCTGCCCGCCGCATGGACCGCAGCGTTCACGCCGCGCTGGCAGGCAAGAAATTGGATGAAGTTTCGTAAAGATAGAGGTTAATACCGTGCCACAAATCGTCATACTCCCACACCCCACTTTTTGCCCTGATGGCGCCGTCATCGACGCACCAGTCGGCAAGACTCTGTGCGACGCCATGCTCGACAGCGATGTCGATATCGAACACGCCTGCGAGAAGTCCTGTGCCTGTACCACTTGCCATGTGGTGATCCGCGAAGGTTTTGACACGCTGGATGACCCGACCGACAAGGAAGAAGATTTGCTCGACATGGCCTGGGGCCTGGAAGCAAATTCACGCCTGTCGTGTCAGGTGGTGCTGGGCGACGACGATCTGGTCGTCGAAATTCCGAAGTACACCATCAATCACGCCAGCGAGAATCACTGATTCGACTGACGGCTTAGGGCCGGCGAGGGCGACTGATCAACACGAGCGAGGCAGCCATGAAATGGACCGACATTCAGCGTATCGCTGAAGAGCTTAACGACAAGTTTCCGGACACCGATCCCAAGACCATACGGTTCACCGATTTGCATCGCTGGGTGATGGAGCTGGATGGGTTTGATGACGATGCCAATCGTTCCGGAGAGAAGATTCTGGAGGCGATTCAGGCAGCCTGGATCGAAGAGGCCGAGTAAGTCGCCGCAGCGTTGCAGACTGCGGACGTAAAAAAGGAGCGTAGATCGCTCCTTTTTTCATGCCCATCGTTTTGCTATCTGTGCCTGCAATCACACCAGAATATTCGATACGTGCTGCATCCCCGTCGTATATTGCGGGAAGATCTGCTGCATGGCGCTGTCCGGGATACGCATGTGTTTTTCTGCCAGCGTCGACATCACCGCGCGGAAATCAGTTGTGATCGCCAGATCGCGTCCTTCATTGAGTTCTGCCTTGTTCAGCCCCGGCCATTGACCGTAAATGGTGTGTCCACGCACATTGCCGCCGAGTAGCCACATGACGTTGCCATGCCCGTGATCGGTGCCGCCATTGCCGTTTTCACGGAAGGTGCGGCCGAATTCTGAAACCACCACGATCACCGTATCATTGAACGCCGGGCCAAGCTCCTGCGCCAGCGTTGCCAATCCGGTCGCCAGCGGCGCCAGGCGATTTGCCA
>Ga0209913_1000664_pt1 | contig 26155 bp, 25 predicted proteins | sample PersoiDNA2013203_FD_185805 | JGI IMG/M metagenome (GOLD analysis project Ga0209913, IMG submission 185805) | Permafrost soil microbial communities from the Arctic, to analyse light accelerated degradation of dissolved organic matter (DOM) -... | ecosystem: Environmental > Terrestrial > Soil >... | reverse complement strand
GCGCCGAGAGAAGCACGACGCTCTGACCGTTGCGAACATAGGTCAGCAGGTCATCCAGTTCGTGTTCTCGATCACAGAATGCTTCATCTCGCGCGAGATGCAGCGTAAACGGGTTGTCTGCCATCTCAATGCCTCCAAGCAACGATCGTCACTTGTGTCCAACGTTGCTGCTCGTAGTATATCACATTTTATTCCACTAGCATAATCCTCACAGAGAGCGGTGTATAAGTGGCTATAATAGAACCGTTACATCATGTTGTGTGCTTTTATTCTTGTAGCATTATTCCAGTAGAACAATTCTCCAGTAGAACAATTCCGCAGTGCTCCGTCATCCCCCCAGGGTTCTGTCATTCCCGCGCAGGCGGGAATCCATTCTTTCATCCTGACGGATGTACCACCCTGGTCCCTTTACCAGCTGACCCCAAAGCGCCTTGACCCAGGTCACGTTGGTCTTATTCTATAAATCGTCGTTGGCTGCAAACCGGCGGCAGAAGAGGTGAGTACAAGTGAGAGAAAACCGTGCGACTGGAGTTCTTATCCCCAGAAGTCACGATTGGCATGTGTGGTACTTGTCGCTGATCATCGTCGTGTCGATCCTGCTGGTCGGTGCGTGGACGCGCTGGTTTCCGCTGGAACAGCTGTCCACGGCATGGCTGGGTCTTGTTGCGCTGCTCATGGTCGGTGTTCCATGGCTGCGTCGTCGTTTCACGGCTGCGTCGCTGGTCATCATGTCTCCTCTTGCCTGGTTGCTCATTGCCGTTGCCGTCTTCGGTCTGGTATCATTTGCAGTCTCCGTGCACCGTGGTGTGACCCTGCAGGAACTGCTCAAACTGACGGGGCTCCTGGGCATGTTTTTGTTTGCCTTGACCTTTGCAGGGTCCGAAGATCGTCTGCATACCCTCAGCTGGGTGGTGTTTGGTGCGAGCGCCGTCGCCATGGCGGGATGCATTGTCCTCTATCTGCTGTCACCCCGGGTTACGCGCACCGACCTCCCGAGGTTGGGATGAGCGTCACATCGTGAGTAATGGGGCTGCGTGACATGTGGACATAGCCCAACGATTGAGGGGGACATAGGAGGCGACGTGATGTCAGGAGACGAACGGGAAATAAACCTAGCGGGCAGGGGTGCTGAAGTTGATCTCGATGCAGTGAAAGCCGAGATCGTGGAGGAGGTGGCAGCTCTGCGGAAACGTCGGGGAGGGGCAGCCTGGATCCCGGATTCGTCCTGTGAAACTGTACCAGCAAAGTCAGCCGACGAGATTGTGCGGATCCTGGCTCTCGACGATGCTTCTTTTGCCCGTGCAGCGTATCAGCTTGTCTTGGGGAGAGCCATCGACAGTGTAGACTATGTCGATGTTATGGACCATCTGATCGAGGGTGAGTCGCGCATCGACGTGTTGTGGAGTCTCGCCGAATCGCCCGAGGCCAGATTGAAGGATGTCGATCCGTCAGCGTTGCTGGGTGAGCGTCGGGCAGCACCATCGGTGCAGTTGCTGGCGAATCGGAGCCTCTTCAGGCATCTCGCCTCGTTTGCCGTGAATCTCAGGCATGCACCGGCTCAGATTGCCACGCTGGAGTACGACCTTCGGAGACTCTCGCTGAGGGTCGACTGGCTTTTGTCTCAGAATGCTGCTCTACAGGTCTCGAGAACTGAGATGGCTTCTGCGATGAGTCAACACCTTCGGGACCTTCTGGCCGGCAGTGAGACTACTCGTGGGGCCCATCAGTTTGAGCGTCGGCTCCCGGTGGACGAGTATCGTGTCGGGGATGCAGAGCTGCGAACACAGCGCGACCGAGTGATCACTGTATCGGAACAGGCGCCTGGCTTGTTACCTCTGACGGGCGGGATGACAGATGCTGGTGGCGAGCTGCTGTATCTGGCTCTCGAGGAGGCATTCAGAGGGACGGATGCAACCATACGCAGCCAGCTTGAACTGTACGTTCGACGCGTTGCTGCCTGCGGCGCAGGGAGGAAAGACAGCCCTGTCATAGACTTGGGCTGTGGCAGGGGTGAATGGCTTCAACTGCTCAAAGAACAGGGGTATCTGGCGCGTGGCGCCGACAGCAGCTCGATTATGACGGAGCTCTGTCGGGGGAAGGGACTCGACGTAGAATGCGCCGACGCTGTGGACTACCTGTCGCGCATGAGACCTGCGTCAGCCGGGATGATTACGGCGTTTCAAGTCATCGAGCACCTTTCATTCGACAAGCTTCTCCAGATCGTTGACCTGTCATTGCGCGCTCTCCGTCCGGGTGGCGTGCTCATACTGGAGACACCGAACCCCGAGAATATTGTGGTCGCAACGTGCAATTTCTACGTCGATCCAACACACATCAGGCCGATACCTCCAGATCTCCTGGAATTCCTGGTCAGGGCTCGTGGCTTTGGCGACGTGGAGACGCTGCGCCTGCATGCGCTCGAGATGGTGAAACCAAGTGAGGAGCACCAAGAGTGGCTCAGCCCTGTGCTCGACCGTTTCAACTGCTCGCAGGACTACGCGGTCGCCGCGGTCAGACCCACACCACGTTGTGACGATCAGGGACACGACGAGAGTAATGGGGGCACTGTATGAACAGGGTACGCCGAGCGGGGCTCTACACCCCTTCCCTGGTTGACGGTGATGCAGTCGGCAACGACATGATGGGGATGGCCCGCGTGCTGGAAGGCTATGGATGGGATGTGCGGGTGTTCGCCGAGACGTCTCATTGTAGAGGCACACGGGCTTATGGTGCCAAAGACGCTCTCGCTTTTCTGGACGACAACAGGGACCTGTTTGTTTATCACCATTCCATAGGGTGTTCCGAGGGTATCAACCTCTTGCAGCACCTGCATTGCCATCGCGTGATGAAGTACCACAACGTCACGCCAGCCGCTTTCTTCTCCTACATCGGCTCTTCCTACGGGCGGGACTGCAGACTCGGCCGGGAGCAGTTGGAAGAATTGGGGAGGATGCACCTGGACCTGTATCTGGCGGACTCTAGCTTCGACTCTGCCGAACTGTCTGCAGTACTGCCCGAGGGCCGTGAGTGTTTCATCGTGCCTCCTTTTCATCACGTAGAACGCCTGCTCTCTGTTTCTGCGGACACTAGGGTGTTCAGCAGAATTCCCGATGACAGCCCCATGATTCTCTCTGTTGGCCGGATTGCGCCCAACAAGAACCATGGAGCGCTTATCGACAGTGTCGGGTTTCTCAACGGTCCATGCGGAGTACCTGTTCGGCTTGCGGTTGTGGGAAGCATCAATCCAGCCTTTGAGCGCTATGTCGCCGGCTTGCGCGCACGCATCCAGCGCGTCGGTCTCAGCGGGCGTGTTGAGTTTCTGGGCAAGATCAGTGACGCACAGCTTAAGGCCTGCTATCAGAGGGCACAGGTCCTTGTCACCACGAGTCTGCATGAAGGGTTCTGTGTTCCGGTCGTGGAGGCGATGGCCATCGGGGTGCCGGTCATTGCATATGCTGCCGGAGCTGTAGTCGAGACGGTGGGTGACGCTGGTCTGGTCTGGGAGATTCCTGACCCGGAGTTGTTCGGGGCGTCGATACGTCGCGTGCTTGATGACGCCCGGTTGCGCACCACCCTTGTCACTAGGGGAACAGCTAGATTCCGAAACAACTACGCTGCGGAGGTCATCACGGGCAAGTTCTTCGGGGCTCTCCAGTCAGCGGGAATAGGCATGAGTGACGGTAGAGATGAAAGTCGCCGTCTGTAGTCGCAACGTAGCGCCGGGCGATGCTGTCTCGAATGACATTCTGGGGGGAACTCAGATGTTTTTCGGGGATGGGTATCGAGACACGCCTGTTCGCGCACGAAAGCATGGTCCCAGGGCTGAGCCTGTCAGCAGGATCAGAGCGATGACGGCGACCATCAGCGTCAGCGACGACCAGTCGACCGACAACGCCACCAGGCGGCGAAGACGACCAGCGTAGTGGCCGCAAATACCCAGTCAGCCGTGTACAGGACGACATCTCCATATCGGGTCCCGATAGCGAGGCCGACCAGCAGGAGCAAAGCGAGCAGCATGAACAGTCGTTTTTTCATGAGCTCCATTGTATGCGGCGCACCTGCTCCTGCAACTATGGGATCAGCTGGTAAATAGGTACTGAGTAGTACATTCGCTGCCCTTGCGCCGAAGTTCTGTCATTCCCCCCCGAGCATTTCTTTCCCATGCGAGGGGCGCTTCTGAGGGGTGCTCTCGGCGCAGGCGGGAATCCATTCTTTCATCCTGTCGGATGTACCACCCTCAACCAATGAGCAGCGTATCCCAAAGCGCCTTCCACTTCATTCGCCTTGACCCAGACCACGTTGGCCCTATCCTATACGTTATCGTTGGCTGCAAACCGGCGGCAAAAGGGGTGAGCACGGGTGAAGAAAAACTTGGTGACTGGTGGTGTGACCCCCAGAAGCCACGATTGGCAATTGTGGTACTTGTCACTGACCATTGCTGCGTCGATCCTGCTGGTCGGTGCGTGGATGCGCTGGTTTCCGCTGGAACAGCTGTCCACGGCGTGGCTGGGTCTTGTTGCGCTGCTCATAATAGGTGTTCCCTGGCTGCGTCGCCGTTCCATGGCTGCGTCGCTGGTCGCCATGTCTCCTCTTGCCTGGTTGCTCATTGCCGTTGCCGTGTTCGGTCTGGTATCATTCGCAGTCTCCGTGCACCGTGGTGTGACCCTGCAGGAGCTGCTCAAACTGACGGGACTCCTGGGCATGTTTCTGTTTGCCTTGACCTTTGCAGGGTCCGAAGACCGCCTGCATACCCTCAGCTGGGTGCTGTTTGGCGCGAGCGTCGTCGCCATGACAGGATGCATTGTCCTCTATCTGCTGTCACCCCGGGTTGCAACGGGACCCATCGCGTCCCTGGCTCATGCGCTGGTCGTGCGCGACGCCGGCGGACGCTTTGCTGCCTTCTTCAGCTATCCCAACGCCTTGGCTGGCTTCCTCATCCTGCCCATCTGCATTGGTGTCGGGTTGTTCGCCTTCGGTCGCGCTGGCCGGGAGCGCTTGCTGGGGCTGGCTGGCACCATTGTGCTCATGGCTGCGCTTGTGCTGACCGGGTCGCGCGGGGGCCTGCTCGCGGCGGCAGGCGTGCTCTTGCTGCTCCCCGTTGCGGGCTGGCTGTGCAGGTGTGTTTCGAGTCGCCAGATGACGCACATCGCCGTCGCGTATGGGGTCGTCGCTGTCATGGTAGCGGTCAGCATAGCCGTTCCCGTTTCCCGCAATCGGGTGTGGAAGCCTATTATCCAGCGCTTTGCTGAGATTGTCCAGGAGGTTTCACAGGGGCAGGCAACGACGGGTGCCCAACTGGGAAGTCGACTCCAGATGTTCCGTGACCTTGGCCCTTATCTGCGGGCATACCCGGTCCTGGGGAGTGGTCTTGGCACCTATTCCAGTGTCTACATGAAGTTCCGGTCACAGCTCTTTTTTGCCACCGACCCACACTCGCTGGTGGTCAAGAGCCTGGCGGAAGGCGGCATCCTTGGATTTGTCCTCGAGCTGAGTATGATTGCTGTTCTCCTTTGGCTTGGCTTCCGTGCCGCGCGTCTCTCCAGTAACAAAGCTCTCACGTTCGCTGTCGTGGCGGGTATAGCTGGTACGCTGATCCATTCCTGTTTCGACATCGACTCCATGTTCTATGCCATCAGTGCTCTCTGCGCCGTTTTGCTGGGCTCGTGTGCCGGACTGACTATGCAGGCTGGATCCTCGTTCTGGATCCTGAGCAGGCCGATGCACAGTGCGGCCAGTCCTGCGTCAGGCGCGAAGCATGTGAAGAGTTCTCGTCCGCGTTCTCGTCCATGGCTGGGGACAGTGGGACTCGTGGCGCTTGGGGTAGCCGCTGTCGTGTTCGTGCTGGCCACATCGGCTGAAGTATGTTGGGTGGCAGGGCAGCGAGCGGTCAGCACGACGTTGGCCGTTACTGTACAAGATGAGTACCAGGCTGCAGAGGTACTGAACCCGTTCAATGCGCGCTATCCGCTGGCGCTGGCAGGTCTCTCTGCGAGCAGGCTGAATGTAGTGCCAAAGAATCTCCAGCCTGCCCTCTTCGATGAGGCCAAGGGGGCATATCAGCGTGCAGTGGTCTTGGATCCGCTCAACCCGGCCATCCAGATCCAGTATGCGCAGTTTCTGTATCAGCATGGGGACAAGGACGCCGTCAATGTGTTCCAACAGTTGGCGACCCTGGACCCCATCGATCCTGGCACCTGGACGTCACTGGCGCATGCACAGAGTGTGTTCAACCACAACACGAAGTTGGCTGAACAGGCACTCGACCAGGCACGGCACCTGGATCCCACGTACTATGACATTGCCAACGTGACCGGCCAGATAGCTCTGGACAAGGGAGATGTTGCCGCCGCCGAGGTAGCCTTCCGGCAGTCCGTCAAGGTCAACCCGTTACAGCAGCTCGGGTGGACTGAACTGACGAATATCTACCGCACAAGCGGGCAGCAGGGCAAACTCATCGCAGCCTTGGTTGATGCCGCCATGAATGCGCAATATAGGGCCGTGTTTAGTGCCGAGTTGGAGCGCCTTGCCCCAGTGGCAGAGTGGACATCGCCGGCAGCTGGCACGTCTGTTGTTCGCGGTGGCACTGTTGCTTTGGCGTGGAACGTATCTGATGCAACAAATCGACTGGAATGGCAAACCATCTATGCTGTCCCTGCCGCGGGTCATGCGATCCTGGTTGGCGATGGCATAAAGCCTTCGGTTCGCAGTCTGACGTGGCGGGTTCCTGCTGTCATCTCCCCAGGTCCTTGTCATTTCTATCTGTATCTTCAGGCACCCAAGCTCATGGCGGGATCGAACAGAGGATGGACGTACTCAGCTAGCAGTTCTTCAGTCCAGGTGGCGCAATGAACCATTTTTGGCATCGGTCGCGCCAATGGTCGAAACAGACGTATACTAGTGAAGAGGTCGGGTCAAGTTGCGGGTGGTATATGGAGGAGGACAACCATGGAGGATGAATTCACGTTGATGGATGTGTTCAACGTCTTGACCCGCCGGTGGAAGCTGATCGTGGCTGTCACCCTGATACCCACCATTGTGGTGGCCGGCGTGCTATTGTTTGCTATCAAGCCCACGTTCACATCGACAGCGACGGTCTGGGTCTCTCAGCAGAGCGTGGTTCCCCAACAAAGCATGGTGGTTCCGCAGGGCCTCGGTCCACTGGCCACCTTGATGGCGAATCAGTCGGTCGCTACGGTAGCAACCTATGTGAATCTAGCTCAGGATCCGAGTCTCTATCGACGGGTCATCGAGCAGCTGCAGTTGTCTGGTGAGACGGCGAGCACTCTTGCCCGGGCGGTCAAGGTCACATCCACCACAGACACCAACATGATCACCATCAACGTGAAGTTGGGGGACAAGAACTTGGCCGCTACTGTCGCCAATGCAGTAGCAGAGCAGCTTGTTGAGAGTGCCAGGGGGATCATGGTGGCAGAGGAGCTGAACAATACCCGTGCGTATCTCCGGCCCCTGCTTGTCGACATTCCGGCGCAGCAGACTGCATTGGCGGCCAAGCGCACTGCACTGGTCGGGGTACCCAAGGTTCTCACGACAACGCAGTCGATTGTGAACAATCAGACCCTCTTGGACATCGCCAAGGCCACATCCAACCAGAGCGTGCTTGACCTTGCCGGGCTGTCTATGGCGTCACAACAGGTCAACCCGCTGTGGCAGTCTCTGACGAGTGATGTTTCCAGTATTTCAGCAGACATCACGACCAAGATGGGTCTCAAGGCATTGTGCGAGAAGATAATTGCTCAACTGGAGTCACCGTCGACCGGCGACGCTTCCCAGTCTCCCATTCAGATCGAGCAACGGGCAGTTCCTGCTAACCAAAAGGACGCCGGAGGGCGGTCCACGACCGTCGCTGTCACGCTGGTGGCTGCGCTCCTTTTGAGCATTCTCTTGGCCTTCCTCATCGATTACATCCAAACCGCGCGCGCAGCGGAGGCAGAGGCTCGCCGGTCAAAGGAGTCGTGAACATGTCAAAGATGAGGGAGGGGGCTTTGGGCATCCTGGCTCCATTCTATTGTCTCCAGCACCAGGGACTACTACTAGGATGAAAGGCATTGTTTTGGCAGGAGGCACCGGCTCCCGTCTCTCTCCCCTGACGGCTGTGACCAACAAGCATCTCTTGCCCGTGGGCAGCTACCCCATGGTGTTTCACTCCATTGCACGCCTTAAGCAGACCGACAAACCCGAAGGGGACTACCCCTGCCTCATCACCTTCGTCCCGGACCGTCCGGGGCATAACGGGAGATACGCTTTGGACAGCCAAGTGGTCAGGCGAACATTTCGCTGGCAGACTGGCCAGATCTTGTCCGATGGGGTCAGAAGGACCTTGCTCGCAGTTCTGTCAGAAGGAGGCGTACGCCATGGGTGAGTCGCACTCGATGATGCTGGTAAAGCGGACGATAGAGGATGTGCAGCGGCATCTCGATGCTCAGGCTAGGGGAGAACTCCCGACTGCGCCGAGACCCCCTCAAGGGTGGGGCATGAGTCTGGACCGCACCACTGGCGACGACCTCGTATAAGGCCTGATAGACCATGGACTCACCACTTGCACGGCTTGGCGTCGGGAAATTCGTTGAGGGAAGAGCGGGGTAAGCAATGGAGCAAAAACAAACGAGTTTGAGGCACGCTAGTTTCTTGGCACCGATAAGGCGCTGTCGGAGGCTTGTTCGGCTGTTGCTGCCTGAGGGGATACGGTTACACCTCGACCAATGGAGATTAACGCGCAGTGGGGTATTGGTTATGGAACCATTCTCTAGCCTTGGTCAAGTTCAGATGGTGACGGTTGAAAACTATCTGTCGATTGGACGGAGAAGCTACTGGAACTCTGGCATGTGCTGGGATAGGGTCCGCATCGGCCGCTATTGTTCAATAGCCTGTAACGTGTCTATTGGTGTCGGCAATCATCGTTTGACTTCGTTAAGTACGTCCCCATTTATATACGGAGTCAATTTCCAGGAAGATCACATCGACACGGTCATTGCTAATGATGTGTATATTGGTGAAAATGCCATAGTAATGAAGGGTGTTCGTGTTGGAGATGGCGCAGTTATCGGTGCTGGTGCTATCGTAACACATGATGTTCCTCCATGGGCCATTGTTGTTGGTGTTCCTGCGCGCGTTCTGAAATACCGTTTTGATGAGCGGACAAGGCAGAGACTAGCTGCTGTTCAGTGGTGGACAATGGACGAGGATGAGCTTCGCCGACTTGATGCTAGCGATGTCGAGTCGTGCTTGTCAGCTCTGGAGTCATTCCGGAGTGCCACCGGACCCCACAGCGAGGCCGATCATTGATGAACTGGCAGAATAATCTGAAGATTCAGGCTGCGGCGCTCGAAGAGTTGCCAGATGATTGTACGCTGGGCGACGATATCGATGGTGCTCTGGAGCGGTCACGGTCGATACCCAAAGCATCGAGCTTGGACTGCACCCGAGGCGACTACCTTGCACAAGACTTGATGGACCGTGGCCTTATTGCCTGCACCGCGACGGATGCGCATGATGCGACAAGGCGAGTGTCAAGCAGTATCTTGAACGAGTGGGGCACGAGTGTGCTGACGGAGGGTCTGGAGTGAAAGTCATAGTCCTGGCTGGAGGCCGTGGTACGCGGCTGTGGCCGATGTCGCGCGAACTTTATTCTAAGCAGTTCCTGCGCCTGCCGGGCAGCAGCGAATCCTTGCTGGCCAGCGCGTATGCGCGCGCGCAGGCGCTGGTTCAACCCGAAGACATCATAACGGTGACCAGCCAGGATTTCGTGTTCTTCGTCAAGGACACCTTTCAGGAGGTCACTGGTCAGGTTCCCCCCCATGTTCTCTGCGAGCCTGTCGGTCGCAACACCGCACCTGCCATCGGATTGGCTCTCGCGTATGCCAGGGACAAGCTGCACGTATCACCTGAGGAGTCGTTCCTGGTCATGACGTCCGACCATGTGATTCAGCCAGTGAGTGCGTTTGCCGGCTACGTGAAGATGGGAAAACAGGCTGCACAAGAAGGCTACCTCGTGACCTTTGGCATCAGACCGGCAGGCCCCGAGACAGGCTATGGCTATGTTCAGGCTGGCGAGTACCTGAGTGATGGTGTTCTGAAGGCTGTGCGGTTTGTTGAGAAGCCGGATGCAGTGACCGCACAAGGGTATATTGCCTCGGGCGACTATTACTGGAACTCCGGGATGTTCTGTTTCACGGCACGGGACATGATGGCGGCCCTGGTTGAACACCAACCCGACATAGCGCATGTACTGGAAGCAGGATATGACCAAGTCATGAGCAGTTTTGCCGGCATGCCCTCGATTTCCATCGACTATGCCGTCATGGAGAAGGCGTCCCATGTCGCAGTCGTCCCCATGGATCTGACATGGAACGATGTTGGCAGCTGGGATGCTGTCTATGCCATCACGAACAAGGATGCTGATGGCAATGCTCTCAGTGGTGATGTTGTTGCTCTTGATACCACAGGCTCACTGGTTGTTTCACGCAAGCGGCTGGTCACGACGATCGGTGTCAAAGACCTGAGCATCATTGAGACAGATGACGCCATTCTTGTGGCCGAGAGGGGAAGCAGCCAGCATGTGAAGGAACTCCTCGAGACACTCAAAACCAGTGGTCGGCGTGAGGTCCACGAGCACACGACGATAATTCGTCCGTGGGGCACCTACCGGATATTGGAAGAGAGCAGCAGGTTCAAGATCAAGAGCATCGTCGTGAACGTCGGAGGGGTGCTCAGCCTCCAACGCCATATGCATCGCACCGAGCATTGGGTCGTCATCTGCGGCACCGCTCAGGTAACCATCGGCGAGAAGACGCTCTTTGTCCATGAGGGCGAAAGCACCTTCGTGCCCAAATCAACACTGCACCGTCTAAGCAACCCGGGGAAAGTGCCACTGGAAATCATCGAAGTCTCCAATGGCGAATACGTCGGCGAAGACGACATTGAAAGAGTAGAGGATATATATGGGCGGTCTCTCAGCGGTAACTCAGGCCAGCAAGGAGAGCAATCATGAGCGATCGCGACCGGTTGACCAAGCCCCTACGGATTGTTTTCAGCCCTGACATGTTCTCTGTTGAAAAGTATGGAGGCGCCTCCAGATATTTGACCGAACTCATCCCTCGAGTAGCGTCCATGGACGGGTTCGAAGTAAGCGTGCACATGGGCTTTTCACCCAATCGTTATGGACTACAACAGATGCGACATCAGGCCGTGTCGTTCCGATATGTCCACTTTCCTTTTAATCGTGGTCTTAGGTACCTTGCCCTCTTGAACGAATTCTGGTTCCAGAGATATATGAACATGAGGTCCAAACAGGTCGATGCTGTCCATATGACTTACTATCCGAGAAGAATGCCAACTGTGCGCGTCCCGCTGACTGCGACAGTGTATGATATGATTCCGGAACGGTTCCCGGACTTGTTCGGCCAGTCGCCATTGTTAACTCAAAAGCGGGCGTGTGTCGAACGGTGCTCCCGCATCATTACGATTTCGGAGAGCGCGAAAAGGGATATCGTTGAGTTCTACCACCTAGATCCACTACGCGTCGATGTCACCCCTCTCGCGAATTCGCTGCATGCTGAGTCTGGCGGCGATCCGGTCGGGCGGCCGTACGTGCTTTTCGTTGGAGGACGCGAACGCCAGAAGAACTTCGACCGGTTTGTGAGAGTCTGGGCAGAGATGAGGAGTCTCAGGGACAGTTTCCTCATCGTGTGTTTCGGTCGGAACAGGTTTTCTGAGTCCGAACGGGGCTTGATCTCAGCGTTGGGGTTGAGTCACAGTATTGCATGGATGGAGGGCAGCGATGTTTTGCTGGCCTCTCTTTATGCCCATGCCCAAGCGCTTATCTATCCGTCGTTTTATGAGGGTTTCGGACTACCTCCTCTCGAAGCCATGCACTATGGCTGCCCGGTCATGTGCTCAAACTCCAGCTCTCTTCCGGAAGTAGTTGGAGATGCTGCAATGACAGTAGATACGACGGACTCGGAGGCATTGGCAAGCGGTATGGCAGCTGTGATTGGAGACTCCGTACTGCGTAGTCAACTTGTTCTGGCCGGGAGGGCTCGAGAAGCCACCTTTACTTGGGATAGAACGGTAGCCGAAACGGTTGAGTCTTACCGGAGACTGCTCTCGTGACAACAGAGAACGTCTCGGTTTGGGTTGGTCGGTGGGCAGTTGTTGTGGAACGGGGGCATGCCGTCGCAGTACCTTTGTTTCCAAAGCAACCCTGCACCGTCTGGGCAACCCGGGTCAGATTCCACTGGAGATCATCGAGGTCTCGAATGGCGAGTACGTTGGAGAAGACGACATCGAGAGGTTTGAGGACAGATACGGTCGTGCAGACCATGAATGAGTCTGAAGGAGGAGGTACATGATGCGCAATGCCTTAGTAACCGGAATCACCGGACAAGATGGAGCATACCTGGCTCAACTACTGCTTGAGAAGGGTTATCGAGTGGTAGGGCTACATCGCCGCTCAAGTACGACGAATACATGGAGACTCCAAGAATTGGGTGTGCTTGACAAGATCGAGCTGGTAGAGGGGGACCTTGGTGACTCTTCGTCGCTGGAGGCAGCCATCGAGAATGCGGAACCTGACGAAGTCTACAATCTGGCGGCACAGAGTTTCGTGGCCTCGTCTTGGGGACAGCCAGTCTACACGGCTGACGTCACTGCAATGGGCGTTCTGCGTTTACTGGAGGCTGTCAGGCGAGTCGACAAGAAGATACGTTTCTACCAGGCATCGAGCAGCGAGATGTTCGGCCAGGTGGCAGAGATCCCCCAACGAGAGACGACGCCATTCCATCCACGCAGTCCTTACGGCGTGTCAAAGGTCTTTGGTTACTGGATCACACGGAACTACCGCGAGAGTTATGAAATGTTCGCCTGCAATGGTATCCTGTTCAACCATGAGTCGCCACTCAGAGGAATTGAGTTCGTGACGCGCAAGATCACGGATGGTGTTGCTAGGATCAAACTCGGTCTTGCGACGGAACTTAGACTTGGAAATCTGAATGCAAAGCGGGATTGGGGATTCGCTGGCGACTATGTGAAAGCCATGTGGCTCATGATGCAACCGGATGAACCTGGCGACTACGTCATTGCGACGGGTGAGTCCCACTCAGTAGGCGAATTTGTTCAGTTGGCATTTGGTGCAGTCGAGCTGGACTGGCGGCAGTACGTGGTACAGGACCCCAAGTATATGCGTCCTGCAGAAGTTGACACATTGCTGGGCGATCCGACGTTGGCTAGGAACGCGCTGGGCTGGACCACATCGACTGCCTTCGCGGGCCTGGTAGAGATGATGGTACGAGCTGACCTTGCAAGGCTAGGCAGTGGGACCAAGTAGCTGCTATTCACTTCAGGGGGTGTCACAACCTGGTAGGCTGCCAGAAGAAGGCGATCGTGGGACGCAACTCAAGTGTGTTCTTGTGGACAGAACGGGTTACGATTTAATGTCCAAGAGACTTGCTTGAGTGGACGCTAGTATGGATCCCAGTCTCATGAATGGTGCGACTACGAGTTCCACGGCGCCTGGCAGGAAAGGTGGTCAGCACAGCCATGGTCTGATGTTGGCGAGCCGGCTGAGTCGGCTGACTGATACCCTTGTCCTCTTCTGTTTGGCTGTCGTCGCTGTATTTGGACTCGTGGAGGTTCCTGAGGCTGCAGGGCTAATCTCTGGGGCGCTAGCACTATTAACCGTCTCCTACCTCGTGTATCGTTGGTTGTCATTACGAGTCGGTTTCGTCGACTACTTCTCTCCGCTTTTGCGGGCTTGCTGGTTCTTCTTTATACCACAATTCGTTGTTCCCATTGTGTTGGTCTTGGCAAATCAATCCACGCTTCTTGGTAGTGCTGGGCTCTTGCTTTCTAATCCGATGAGGGCACGGACGACCGCAGTCTGGTTCGCAGTAGCTGGTTTGGTGTTTCTCTGCTTCGGCTACTTACTTCCGGTAGGAAAGCCAGTTACTCTGAACGTCCTTGATTTGCCTGCGAGACGATTGCGACTTCCAGCAGTCGTCCTGATGGTGTTGGGCGTGGTGGGGTACGTGGGATCGCTGCGCACCGGCGTTGCAGGATACCAGTTAGTGCAGCAAGTAAGCAGTCAGGGTGCGTTGTTTATCGGTCTCACATCGGCTGGCGACGTTGGTATTCTATTGTCCTTCTGGTGTTTCCTGGATAATCACCGGGATTGGCCTCTCCTAACCGTGGCTGCACTGATACTACTAGGAAGGGCAAGCCTCTCGGGTTCCCGCGGTGCGTTGTTCAATAGTCTGATACTGCTTATGGGGCTATATCAATATCATCACAAGGGGCTGCCAATGCGGCGACTAGCCATTTGGGCAATTTGCGGTGCTCTTGTGCTAGCTTTTGGAATGTCGTTTGGGTCTTTCTTCCGCATGGAAAAGGTAGGCACCGTCGGCAGGGCTAGCAGCTTAGGAGTCGCAGACACGCTGCATATATCTGCTATAGCACTGCGAGAGATGAGCAAAACACCTATAAGTGGTCTGACAACCTTCACGCGTGACAGGATCTTTGAGCGTTTAGATGGCCTTTCCTCTCTTGGGGTTATCGTTTCGCGGCATGCAGATCTTGAGATGAGAGAGATCGCCGTCGGCATCAATGGCAATATTCTCAAAGATCTCGTAGCATCATTCGTTCCACGGTTCTTGTGGCCCGGCAAACCCGTAATTGGCAATAGTGAAGTAATCGGAAACTTGTACTTCAACACATCTGGGACTTCGCCTGCGACAACGTACATGGGAGACCTTTATCGCAACTTTGGGCTAGTCGGGATATTCATGGGAATGGCATTGCTCGGAGTTTCTCTCAGACTGTTATACCGATGGTTAATCGAAGGGCAGAAGTTGCAGCCACTGAGATGTGCTTTGTTTCTTGTCGTGAGTATGACGGCCAACTATGAGAGCCTCTATAGCCAGTTCTTTCCAGGTCTGATACAGAGACTGGTCATGAGTGTGGTGGTTATTGGGATAGTGTGGATCCTGACGCCGCCTAAGTCGATGAGACGAACTGCTCGGTCGCCCGCTTGATACTCATCAATGTGGCGAGTAAAGTTGTACAATTCAGTTACGCAAAGCTGCTGCGAAATATGAATGATATTGAGGGTATATGAGAATTGTTCTTCCAATGTCATATTGGTTTCCCGATTCGCCTGGCGGCAGTGGCAAACTGGCCTTCGATGAAAGCCAGTTCCTGGTCGGCCGCGGGCACGAGGTCTGGGCTGTTGCGCAAGATGTGATTGGTGTTGGGCCGGAATATGAACATACACGGGGCGTGAATCTGCTGCGATACCAACGTCCCTCCATTGGTGCCTTCGATCCTCGCCGTTCAACAATACATCAGCACCACACGCAACGGCTTATCCAGCAGTATGTTCCTCAGGCAGACGTCGTGCATGGCCATGGTTTGTTGCAGTACGCGGGTGCAATGAGTATCTATGGTGACCGAGTTCGTAGTATTTATAGTGTGCATTCGCCTGTTCGCATGGAGATGGCAGCGACTGCTCGCGGCGGGTCTGCTCTGACCCAGCTGAAGCTGATTGCCACGGGGATTGCGTGTTCACGGATTGAGCGCGAATGTATCCAGAGGTCGACTTTCGTTACCGCGGAATCCTCTTACACGGTGCGTGAGCTGGCGCTCCTGCACGGCGAGAGCATGGCCGGGAAAGTCAGAGTTGTTCCTGGTTGGGTGGATCCCGCCCGTTTCAGGCCCGTTGAAGACAAGCGTGCTGTACAGGAACGACTTAACTGGCCCACGGACCGTCCGATACTTTTCACTCTGCGTCGGCTTGTTCCACGCATGGGTATCGACGTCCTCCTGCGAGCTATTTCGATTGTGCGACACGATTGCCCTCAGTTTGTGCTGATCATAGGTGGACAAGGGCCTTCCAGGGTGCAGTTCGAAGAGATGGCAGCAACGCTGGGTGTTAGCGATATGGTTCGATTTGTAGGCCGTGTAGACGATGCCATTCTGCCTGAGATGTATGCTGCAGCCACAGCATTTGTCCTGCCCACCTTTGAGCTGGAGTGTTTTGGAATCATTGCTGTCGAGGCACTCGCATCAGGGGTCCCCGTACTGGCGACACCGGTGGGCGCCATACCGGAGGTTGTGCGTCCCGTTGAGCCTCGCTGGTTGGCATCTACGATCTCTGCAACCGACGTGGCAGCATTATTGACTCACTTCCTGCACAACGAGTTACCCAGCCACACTGTTGCAGAGCTACGTGATTACGCTGTCAACAAATATGGCATTGATATCGTGATGCCACAGATGCTTGAAATATTGGGAGTATGAATAGTGATAACCTACCTAGCGAAGCCCCATCCTACGTTGGGATCAGTACTGGATGACTGTTTGCAGACAACGCCGATGACGTGCATCGACGGAGATGTCGATCATGCCAAGATTGTCAGCATCACGTCACGGCTGCATGTGGTGCTCGTTGACATAGCTGCGTCGAGCGGGGGAGCTCTGAGCATTCTGAAGGACTTCATTGACTACCTCGCATTGCAGGACGTGGGTGTTGATTGGGTGTGTCTTGTCTCGTCAGATGCCATATCTTCGTCTGTCCCCTGGGTTCGAGTGGTGAAAGATGTTTATCCGAAGAGAAGCTGGATACATCGGTTGATATGGGAAATATGCGTAGCGCCACGCCTGGTGCAGCGCTACGCACCGGATGCTGTGTTCTCGCTTCAGAACACAGCCGTAGCGTTTACGAAAGTGCCTCAAGTCGTCTATGTGCACCAACCACTTCCATTTGCACGATGGCATCGGTGGTCATTTTTCAGAAGTGAAGAGAGGGAGATGGCAGTGCGAGCTGCGGTTCTGGGTCCAGTGATACGGTGGAGCGTCCGAAGAGCGTCGGTGACAATAGTACAGACTCATTGGATGCAGCAGGCGCTGACGGTGTCCAGTCGAGTAGATCCCAGGCGCATTGTGGTCGTTCCTCCTGACTGTGATGTATCGTTGACTGCCGGTGACGAATCTGACATTTCCGGCGCGGCTTGCACTCGGCCAGGCATCCGTTTTTTCTACCCGGCCTCGGCGCTGCCCTACAAGAACTTCGAAGTGGCAATCCAGGCGCTCATCCTCCTGCAAGCACAGGGACATCATGCTGAGCTCGCCTTGACGATCACCGGGAGGGAAAATGGCTACGCCAGAAGGATCAAGCAGCTTGCTACGCCATTGGGGGATGCTGTACAATTCTGTGGCCCCATATCACGACGTTCGGTACTACTCACGCTGCAGTACTCGATCCTGGTGTTTCCATCTATCATTGAGACGTTCGGTCTGCCGCTGCTTGAAGCTCGAAAACTGGGATCCTGGGTGATCGCAGCAGACACACCCTTTGCCAGAGAGATCCTGGACCAATACCCCCGAGCCCGTTTTTTTGCTTCCGAATCTGCTATTCAGCTAGCATCTGCTATGCTAGCAACCGAGTCTGAACGTGCTGTGGAGACTGCTCTGCCGTCTGTGGCACGGGACCAAAACGCTCAATGTGCAGAGACCGAGCAGTCCAGTTCCTGGCAAACAGTTGTGAATATCGTGAAGGGTCAAGTTCGTCGTGGAACCGACCAACGTACCTAGGGGGTCAAGCCCCATTGTACTATGAGTAGCACCATCGGAGGTCAACACATGAGTAATCGCAGCGAAATCAAGAAACCCATCCTGGTTACGGGCGGTACTGGTTCTTTTGGGCGGGCCTTTCTTGAGTACATGTTGAAAGAAGGCGCCCCGGAGATTCGCGTTCTCAGCCGTGATGAGTTCAAGCAAGAGGTCATGCGCAAGGAACTGCATGATTCGCGGGTTAAGTATTACCTCGGTGACGTACGGGACCGTGCCAGCGTGGACAGGGCCATGGAGGGAGTCGAGCATGTTTTCCATGCCGCTGCTCTGAAGGAGGTCCCCTCTTGCGAATTCTTCCCCATCCAGGCGGTCATGACCAACGTGCTGGGAAGCAACAATGTCATTGAGTCAGCTATCGCTCACGGGGTCAAGAGTGTTGTGTGCCTCAGCACCGACAAAGCTGTGCAGCCTATCAACGCCATGGGTATGAGCAAGGCCCTGATGGAGAAGACCGCATATGCTGCAGCGAGGGACGGAGGACACGCCAGACAGACGATCATTGGCGTCACCCGGTATGGCAACGTCATGTGTTCCCGTGGCTCGGTCATTCCCCTGTTCATCGAGAAGATGAAACGAGGTGAACCGCTGACGGTCACCGAACCCACGATGACCCGTTTCCTGATGTCGATGGATGAGGCCATCGGGCTCGTCCTGTTTGCCATGGAGCACGCCGAGCTTGGCGATCTGTTCATCCGCAAGGCGCCTGCGAGCACTATCGGCGACCTGGCATTGGCTCTCAAGGAGCTGTTCCATTCTGATGTTCCTGTTCAGGTCATCGGCTCCCGTCATGGCGAAAAGCTGCATGAGACACTGGCGACAGCTGCCGAACTGCACCGGGCGGAAGACATGGGCGACTACTTCCGCGTGCGCGTGGACGACCGTGACCTCAACTACGAGAAGTACGTGACGGAAGGCGACCAGGGCGTCCTCATGACGAGCGACTACACCTCGGCCTCGACGCAGCGCCTGTCGGTGGATGAGATCATTGCCAAGCTGGCGGCACTGCCCGAGGTGCAGCAGGAATTGAACGGTGGGTCCGGCTCGTCGTTTGCCAGGGGGAGCTGAGATGCGCATGGGTATCACGGGCGCCGACGGGTTCCTCGGCTGGCATCTCCGGTGCTTGCTGCACGGAGACACGCATGACAGTGCTGTGCCCTGTGACCAGGTATCCTTTGCCGACGACAGCGCACTCAACGACCTCGTGAGGGCGTCCGACGCCATCGTTCACTTCGCAGGTATCAACCGTGGGACGGACGATGAGGTCCTGAACGGCAACCTGGCCATCACGGATCGGCTCATTGCTGCGCTCCGGCGTTCCGGGCGGGGACCGCATATCCTGTTTGCGTCGTCCATCCAGGTCGAACGCGACAATCCGTACGGCGAGGCCAAACGCGTCTGTGCTCAGCATCTGCAGGCATGGGCGGACAGCTGCGGGGCACGCTTCACAACTGTCGTCCTGCCGAACGTCTTCGGTGAGTTCGGCCGTCCCTTCTACAACTCTGTGGTGGCCACGTTCTGCCACCAGCTCGTGCACGGTGAGGAGTCCCGCATTGCAGCGGATGCCTCACTCGAACTCATCCACGCTCAGGATGCAGTGGCCCGGTTCGTGGCGCTCGCCCACGAGGGGACGGTGGGCGTGGTCCGCGTACCGGGCCACGATCCCCTGCTGGTCTCTGAGATCCTGAGACGTCTCCAGGGGCTCAATGTCTCGTATTCCGGTGACACGTTCCCCGCCCTTGCTGACCCATTCGACCTGCAGTTGTTCAACACGCTGCGCTCCTTCCGGTTTCCTGACCAGGCACGGGGTGCCTTCGAGGTCCATGCCGATGCACGTGGTTCGCTGTGGGAGGTGGCGCGGGCGCAGGGTGCGGGTCAGACGTTTGTGTCGTGGACCGTGTCGGGTATCACCAGGGGCAACCATTACCACCGGCAGAAGGTGGAGCGCTTTGCCGTGCTGAGTGGCAGCGGACGTATCCGCCTGCGGCGGTTGTTCACTCCTGACGTCCACACCTATGACCTGACGGGCGAAACGCCTGCCTTCGTGGACATGCCGACCTTCTGCACGCACAGCATTGAGAATATCGGTTCGACACCGCTCCTGACCCTGTTCTGGTCAGGCGAGTTGTTTGACGCAGCGAATCCAGATACGTGGAGCGAGCCAGTTCTGGCACAGGAGGTCACAACATGAAGGTTATGACCATCGTCGGGACCCGTCCCGAGATCATCCGCTTGTCGTGTGTCATCCCATGCCTCGACGAGCACGTCCAGCACGTCCTGGTCCACACGGGCCAGAACTACGACGATGAACTGAACGGCGTGTTCTTCCGCGATCTTGGACTCCGCGCGCCGGACATCGACTTGCATGCCGCAGGGGCGACAGCCGCTGAGACCATCGGGCTTACGATCGCGCGTATTGATCCGGTCCTGCAGGCTGAAGCTCCGGATGCCGTCCTCATCCTCGGCGACACCAACAGTTGCCTCGCAGCCATTGCCGCGAAAAGGCGCCACATACCTGTTTTCCATATGGAGGCAGGCAACCGGTGCTTCGACGAGCGGGTGCCCGAGGAGACCAACAGGCGCATCGTGGACCACATCGCTGACATCAACATGCCCTACAGCTCCATCGCACGCGAGTACCTCCTGCGCGAGGGCATCGCTCCCGATCGTATCGTCACGACGGGCAGCCCGATGTACGAGGTCCTCCATCACTACCTGCCGGCGATCCAGGCCAGCGACGTGCTGAGCCGGCTGGGACTCACCCCCCATGACTACTACGTCATGAGTGTCCATCGCGAGGAAAACGTGGACGACGAGACGCACTTCGATGCCATTATCGCCATCCTCCGCCAGCTCAGCGGCTCGGGACGGCCCATCGTCGTCAGCACGCATCCGCGCACACGGAAATGGCTGGACGAACGACATGTGCAGGTGCCACCGGGCGTCTCGTTCCTCAAGCCGCTTGGGTTCCTGGATTATGTCCGGCTTGAATTGGACGCACGGTGTACGCTCTCCGACAGCGGCACGATTACGGAGGAATCCAATATCCTGGGATTCCCGGCGCTCAACCTGCGCGAGGCGCATGAGCGGCCCGAAGGCATGGAGGAAGCTGCGGTCATCATGACCGGCCTGCGGCTCGAGCGTGTCATGGAGGCGCTGGCCGTGGCTGAGCGCCAGCCGCGGGGTACCGACCGCACGCTGCGCCTGGTCCCCGACTATGCTGTCCGGAACGTATCGGACAAGGTTCTGCGCATCATCCTGAGCTACACCGACTACGTGCGCAGGGTCGTATGGCACCAGCTTGCATGAAGAAGAATCGCCTGCTCATTCTGAGTGAGTACTTCTATCCTGACGATGCGGCGACGGGTCGCATCATGACTGAGCTAGCGGAAGACCTGCTCAAGAGTGGCTTTGGTATTGGTGTCGTCTGTGGACAGCCGTCCTATCTTGCGCATAAGCGCGTGATGTCGCGAGAGGATTGGCGCGGGATGAAGGTAACGCGCTTGTCAGAGCTGAGGGTCAGCCGCCACTCGGGCATCGGGCGTGCTGCTGGATGGGCCTGGTTCATGCTTCAGTGTCTGGTACGTGTGCCGTTGTGGCGGCGGCGCTACGCACACATCCTTGTGGTCACAAACCCAGCACCGGCACTGGTGATAGGGTGGTTGTTCAAGCACGGACGCGCTGCAGGTTATGTTGCACTGGTGCACGATGTGTTTCCAGAAAACGCAATAGCCGTTGGCAAGTTGCGCGAGCACTCAATAGCAGCGCGTGCCATGAAGTCATTGAATCGGATCTCTCTGCTGACGGCTGACACCGTTGTGGCGGTGGGAGAAGACATGAAGAGACTACTGTGTGCGCACTACGGACTGCCACTGGAGAAGGTGCAGATGATCCCCAATTGGGCATCCCAGACAGAGACTTCCAGCGTGGTCGATGCCGACGCCGTCAGCCACTGGAAGCGTTCTCTCGGGTTGGACGGCCGGTTTCTTGTGTTGTATGCAGGGAACTTTGGATTCGCCCAGGATGCGGACCTGCTTATTGAATGCTTGAGAGCATGCGGTCAGATGACAAGCGTCCTGTTCTGCTTTGCCGGAGATGGCGGGCAGTACGATCGACTCAGAAATGAAGAGAGGAAGGGGGACATTACCAATCTCCGCGTCATGCCCTTTCAGACTGGAATGAGTTACTTCAGTCTCCTAAAGCTGGCTGACTGCGGTTTGGTGTCATTGCATCCACGTCTCGAGGGCATGGCAGTGCCAAGCAAGGCCATTGGCTACATGGCAGCCGGTCTGCCAATTATCTGTCTGGCTGGTGCAAGCGGTGACTTGTCCGACATGGTTGCAGGAACGGACAGCGGTATTATGTGCCAATCTTCCGAGGAGTTCACTCGGGCTGTGCAACTGTTGGCCACGGACGCTCAACTTAGGGCTCGGATGGGTGCGAACGCTCTTAGGGCTGCGGAGACGAGGTACTCGCGGGCCGAGTGCACTGCTTCATTTGTGGAGGTCCTGTCACGACTACCATGAGCCTGTCGCTTGATAAATTCGTCGATGCGTTTTCCGTTCTGGCCTTGTCGGCGACAGTTGTACTCGAGAGGGGTGTTCTTTGATGGATTGCATGGTCACGGGTGGTGCAGGCTTTATTGGTTCACATATTGTTGACGCTCTAGTTGCACAGGGTCGCACAGCCACAGTGTTTGATGACCTGAGTTCGGGGAAGCGCGAGAACCTTGGGGAGGGGATCGCCCTGACTGTGGGTGATGTGCGTGATAAGCAGGCCGTAGGAGCGGTACTGTCCGGGAGCGTCGACTGTGTCTTTCACCTGGCTGCCCAGATCGACGTTCGCAGAGCAGTCCAGGACCCGGGGCTTGACGTACAGGTCAATGTCGGAGGTACCGTCAATGTTCTCAAAGCGTGTGTTGAGGCTCATGCACGGCGGTTCGTCATGTCCTCGACGGGCGGAGCGCTATACGGCGAACCCTCAACGTTGCCGGCTGGCGAGCAGTCTGCCATCCAGCCTCTGTCCCCCTACGGTGTGTCCAAGTACTGCGCGGAGCAATACATCGAGTACTTTCATCGCACCTGTGGGCTGGAAACGGTGATCCTGCGGTATGCCAACGTCTACGGACCGAGGCAGGATCCCACAGGGGAGGGAGGTGTTGCCGGCATCTTTGCGCGGCATATCCTGCTCGGTCAATCATGTATCGTGTATGGTGACGGTGAGCAGACACGTGACTTTGTCTTTGTCGATGACGTCGCCCACGCCAACATGCTTGCGATGCAAGGACCTCTCGACACGTTCAACATTGGTACGGGGGTCGAAACGTCGCTCAACCTGCTCCTGACCGTCTTCGAGCGTGTTGTCGGTCATCCTGTCGCCCGGCAGTATGCGCCGGCCCGCGCAGGTGAGGTGCGGAGAATTGCGCTGAATGCGGAGAAGGCGCGGCACGAATTGGGATGGAAGCCCTCGGTGTCGTTGGAAGACGGCCTCGCTCGGACGCTGGCGTGGGTGCGCCAGACGTTGTAACACTACGGCTATGTCAAAGAAGGCATTCGACTCTCTCGTTGGGTTTGCTCAGGCAGTGACCAACCTGCTGGTACTGGGCGGGACGTATTGGGCCGTGTTTGCCGTGCGGGCTGCATTGGGGTACCCATACGCTGCTGCGAACAGGCTGGCGGTTGAGACGGTGTTCCCCTATCTGGCCGCCCTCTACGTTATCCTGTGGCTTGCCTACCGGCTGCCTGCCTACTATGAGACGACCACCTATGAGGGAGTGCTGAGCCATGTCTTCGTCCAGCTCATCCTGGCACTGGCAAGCCTGGCAATGTCGTTTGTCGTTCGCGCGTTTGCGTTTCCACGCGGGTTGGTCGCCATGACATTTGCCCTGCAGATCGTCGTGTTACTGCCTCTGGACTATGGCTGGAGCCAGTTCTACTCCCGCATGAGGCCCAAGGCGCTTACCGTCTGCATTGGCGCTGACACAGCCACCGCTGTCACTCTGGCAAAGCAGCTTTCCACCGCCACGGCGTATATCGCGTCATCCATGTCGACGAGTGATGTGACCGGGGAATGGATGCAGGGCGTTCCAGAGGGGGCCAGTCTGACGCTTGACGCTGGCGTTCCCTTATCTGAACGTGACAGGATCTTGAGACTGGCGATGGCGCATGGGGTCATTGTGCAACTTGTTGCAACCGTCAATGAAAGTCTGTTGCAGAATGCTCGCATGAAGGTCCGGGCGGACCATCTTATTCTGACAGTTGAGCCGTACGGTCACAGCCCTGTAGACCTTATACTGAAGCGCATGTTGGATATCGCCGCCTCCGTCCTCGCCCTTGCCGTCTTCTCGCCTGTATTTCTGCTGGCCTCCATTGCGATCCTCCTGGAAGATGGGCGTCCTGTGTTCTATCTTCAGCAGAGACTGGGTTTTCGTGGGCGGGTCTTCAACATCATCAAGTTTCGGACCATGTGCCGTGACGCAGAAGGGCCGACAGGCGCGTGTCTGAGCAAGGGAGAGCTGGATCCGCGCATCACGCGTGCAGGTCGGTTGATGCGCAGGACTGGTCTTGACGAGGTCCCCCAGTTCATCAATGTTCTTCGAGGCGACATGAGCGTGGTCGGCCCGCGGCCTGAACGTCCCGAGCTGGCGCAGAAGATCCTGGAGGAGACACCGGACTGGAGCCTGCGGCTACTGGTGCGTCCTGGCATCACGGGGGTGGCTCAAGTGCAGGGGCGGTACACGACGGCCCCGGAAGACAAGCTCACGATGGACCTGGCCTACATCCGATCCCGATCGCTGTTCAACTACGACCTGACGATCATCCTGCATACGCTTAAGATGTTCTTCCTGCCGGATCGCAGGGGTTAGGCCTACTTCTTCAATCACGAGTGATCGTGCTGGTCCCCTGCAACTCTGGGCAGCACCACATAAAAAAACGGGGGCACGCGGCTGGCGCTTGATCGTCCTGCAAACCTGTCAATAATTGTTCAGGGCTTGACGAATACCAACGTTACGCGCTGCAGCTCCACGTTCCATATGACGAACGCGCCCAACTGCTCGGCGATGAACCGGACCAGCAGTATTCTGTCATCCTTCACCTCCATGTTGGATGAATCGATGCGCGGTCGTCTCGATTGCAAAAACAGACGTATACTCGTGAAGAGACTGGCTCAGGTTCCTGACGCGTTGTGATGGAGGCCGACCATGGAAGATGAACCTACGTTGATGGATATGTTCAAGGGCCTGGCCCGCCGGTGGAAGCTGAACGTGTCTACATTGAGGCGAGGAATCTCGACTCTCTTGGTGTCGGTTTTCGTGATGTGCCTGACACTGGCAACCCCCGGACATGTGTGTGCTGCATTGTCCTCGTCCTTGACAGGGACCATCAACGTCGTGTCAGGCAACGTCACTATTCAGGGGAAGACAGATGCAGGGGCCCTGGTCGTGATCAATGGGCGTCAGTTCAGGGCGAGTGCGGCGGGGACTTTCTCTGCGTCGTTTCCCCTGGCTGGAACGGCGACGATCGTCGTGATGGGTACGAATCGGGCCGGATTCTCGATGCTGCTGAACCTCCCTGCTATCTCGTCGGTTGCCAGGCATGTGCTCCCCGCCATGACCTTCAGCTATGACGGGACCAGCAGGACGCTGGGACTGGCCGGCAAGCTGACACACAAGCCCGCAGGTGCTGTGAAAGGATATGTGACGGATGCTGAGACGCGCCGGTCGATCTCCTTTGCGGTGGGCAAGGACTATCTGGCTCAGTACGACGCTCCGTCTAGGTACTGGACTCAACACCCTGCACTCCTCTGTCCGGTACCTGTTGCTCATGCGTTACACGCTGCCCGACTTCACCGTTACGGTCGGCCCTGTGCCGCGGACCATCATCAGTCTCCAGGTCGGCAGTCCCCGCATGACGGTGGGTGGCGGCAGTAAGACGATAAGTATGGCACCCGCCATCATTGGTGGCCGTACCATGATTCCCCTGCGCTTCGTAGCCGAGAACCTGGGTTGTCTGGTAGGTTGGGACCAAGGTACGAGGAGTGCCACAGTCGTATACGGTGGATAGGAGGACTAGTCGGCCGCCATGCGCTATCTGGCATCAGTGGAGCATGAGCTTTTTTGGGCAGGGAGCACGGTGAAGACCGCGTGCCGTCAGATTCGCTACGCGCCAGAATTCAAGCCACCCGTTGCTTGGCGGCACTTACGAGGAGCTGCCACCACCATCAATCAGCTTCGGACTGCCCACATTGGCCAGAACCCCTGATACTGTAGCGTGCATGTTGCTGAATCGACCCGAGGCATTTTCCATGTAGACCGACGCGTTGAGTGTCCCCCACGCGGGGGCGCCCGTGTTGCTGATTGTCCAATCATCGAGAATGAGGTCAGTGAGCGGCCCCCTCTCGCTTCCACTGGCATAGACCGCGTAGCAGGCGTTCGACACAGACCAGCCAGTAGCAGTAACATGATTACCTCCGTAAACTTGGAGGGCTCCCATCTGACCAGCAGAAGCCTCGATAGTCC
>Ga0209913_1000662_pt1 | contig 26172 bp, 22 predicted proteins | sample PersoiDNA2013203_FD_185805 | JGI IMG/M metagenome (GOLD analysis project Ga0209913, IMG submission 185805) | Permafrost soil microbial communities from the Arctic, to analyse light accelerated degradation of dissolved organic matter (DOM) -... | ecosystem: Environmental > Terrestrial > Soil >... | reverse complement strand
ACGGAGAGGGCATGCTGCATCCACTCGATATCTCCTTCCTCAGGTAGCCTATCAGGGTCTTTGATTTTTTCCTTTCGATTATGGGGAAATCGATGGAATCCATTTTCGATACCTGAGCGCTGGCGCCATGATGATAGCGATTCATCGAGCAATGGCGGCTTTCGTATTAAGAACATGGCAATGTTCAACCCGGTCCGGGAGACAGGACGGACCGAAGTTCCTCAATAACTGGGACGATGGCCGGCAAAGAACTCTGCCAGTTGGGATCTAGGTACATAGAGCGGTCCACATTGAAGGTTCTTATTCTCAAGCAGAGTTTTCTCATCAGGTTTCTCGGCCAATCTTCTATCAGGACCTTTAGCTCATCTAAATCTTTAGGCCCAAATTGGGGATATGCCAGCTTCCAGGTGGCTGAGAGGTTAACAGCCAGCGCTCCTTGAAGAAACCGTGCGATGTCACATTCCAGTTCTGCTATACCTGCGGGCCTGGTATTGCCTGGTAATCGCCAAGGCGCGAATAATTCAAAGAATTGAGGAAGCCACTCAGGGACACTAATACGCTCGGCCGCAGCAAGGTCAGCGCCGCATGGGCAACGCTGGCGCTTGGTACGTCGGTAGACCAGATAGTTTGAACATTCCTGACACTTGTTATGCAGAAGCAGTTGGTGACTATCGCAAAAAAATTGAAAACTGAGATTGAATGAAGGCGGGGTGGGGACTCTAGAGGCAATACATTCGGGGCAGATCTTTGAGCGGCCCCCGAGGCCTAGTCTGTTTAAATCGTATCCATGTGCACGTGCTACCAAGTTACCTTCAACTAGAGAACATTTTCCATCGATTGCGGCGACGAGAGTCTCCGTTGGTGTTGTCACCAAATCTGCATAGCTGACGCCAAGGATCTTATTCAGCGCTTGAAAGCTGGGGAGATGATTATCTTCGACGATAGTCATCAAGTAGTCCTGCCGGCATTGATCTTCGAGGGGGCGAGGCCTGACTAGCAGAGGCTTCCGATTTGGTTGCTTTTTTAAACGAAGGCGAGAGGGTACGCTCAGATCTCTCATGGATGTACCCCTCTAGGTGAGCGAAGGGGCGGATTAGAGGTATCGAACCAGTTAAAAAATGGCTCATATTCTTGCGTCAGTGGGCGCTTTGGACCAGTCGGCAGGAATGGATTTAGGCCTAAAGCCAATGAATCCTTGTGAATGAGGGGAAACGCAGTGGCAAAGTCCTCTTGGCAAAGATGTTCCCGCCCAGCGGCCACAGCCAGCGCTACTGCTTCAATGAATAACTGGAAGATGTAATCAGGTATGCCAAATGTCGCATAGTGAATCTCCTTTATGAGAGATTCATCCAGGTCGCTTGGCCTATCTGCCAGAGGAAGGGATGCATAGAGGTGGCGCAGGAAACGCGCGAACAGCGCCAAATGACGCTCCGTATCCGTGTAAAAGTAGTCGATATGGAGTTGTTTTACTGTCCGTCGCCTCAATTGACTATTTGAGTACACAATCGGCGTGGCCGCAGACGTTCCCAGCAGAACAACAGTACGCTTACTAGCCTCGATTAAATTACGTATCCAGTTTCCGATCAGTTGTATCCCCCGTGCTCCTCGCCTGTCAGGGACGTCGTGAACATTGTCGACCAAAATAACCTTTGTCCCAATTTTGGGGAGCAGTGTCCGGATTCTCGAGTCAAGTTCTATCGCGGTACCTACGTTCCACGTTGGATCTCCCATGGCAGCCAGCATGGCTCGTCCCATCGATCGATCTGATGGGCTTGGAGGTATATCAAATTTCACGACCGGTACACGCGTGATGGCGTCGCCGATCTCATCTGGCCACCGCGACTTGAGGAAACGGCAGAGGTGCGTCTTCCCGGCGCCGGACGGTGCTAAAACAAGGATGCCGGCGCCGGTGTTTTCATTTTCACACCTGAGGGACCGACGTCGTATTTCGTTTGCTGCTAGAACAAAATCAGGGTGATTTACATGCATTGAATTTGCCATGTAGTGCTGTCTCTCTAAAATAGAGACGCCTTGCCAATTTCGAGGTTTAGATATTTGATCCACGATTAGAAATCCTCTGGGAAGTCCCACGCATCATCGAGTTTTCCAAGCTCGATCTGAGAGATCTGATTGATTTGATATTCAAGCTCACTGACGAATTCTGGTCCGCCAGCTGGCTCGTCAGAGCCTTCAGAAGCTGAGATCGGCCCGATCGTATTGGCCCAGCGTCGGTCTTTTCTGTTCTTTGACATGCCGGCTTGAGACGTCAGTAGTCGCAATTCTTCTCGAGCGTCTAAGAGTTGCAAAATGGCCGGATTTCTCTGGCCCCTGTCTCGTGCCATCTTGCGAATCCATTTGTGTTGCGATAGGGTTAAGTTATTCGTATAGGAGGGGGTTGTGCTATGGACGATGAAATAGGTTTTGCTTCGGGGGTCTAAAACGAAGACTTTGGAAAGTACGTCCGGGTGAAAGCGAAATGTCACTCTAAATTTACTTCCACAGCTCCGTTGTAATTCAATTAGTTCTGGACTCTGATAGCAAAGACCTGTGAACTCCAATCCTGATGGCCGCAACTGAACGCTATGTTCGACAGCGAAAATGAAATCAAACTGGTTCAGATTGCTGGGGAGTCTTTGGTGGACATGGCGCATCGCTGAATGCCAAAGTTGGCGAGGTGTCGATCCGTTACTTCGAGGAGTATTGCAGTAGATTTCGTACGCCCACTTTTGCAGTCTTTGTTTAAATGCCAGCAGGCTCATATTGGCGCTGGCAAGTGCATGTTGTTCTCCATCAAGCGAACGCTTAGTTCCAATAAAACCAGGCGTCTCTTGGAACGCCCCAGAACTCATACGATTATTGAAGTCTTCAACGATAGATTTTTCAGGTCCCGTATCTGGCGTCGCCCAGGCGGAAATAGATCCGGATGATTCTAACGTTGCTCGCTCAATAGCTTTTGAATGGTTATAAAGCGCATTGTCAAAAACTGCGACGGAACAGAAACCGAAGAATTCTGGAGAGTTCTTAAGATGAGCGAACTCGATATCCGATAAGGACTTCGGTAGTATTGCTCGCCTAAAGGCATCTAGAGCGGAGACTGTGCTTCTGTGCTTGTCTCCGATCGACAGGCCAAGTGGAACAGCGCTATATTGGTCGATACCTGAAGTGACAAAGGCGCGACCATAAGGAAGTCCAGATCGATCGTCTATCAGAAAGACTCTAGTATCCTTATCATCAAATTCGACAACCTCTAAAGGCGATTGCGCTCGATCTCTGGGGAACCAGCTATGGAAGATCTTCTTTGCATATCGGGCACCATGATTGCGGAAACAGATCGTGTAATTACCGAATTCTCTCTTTGTGAGCCGCTCAATGGTCGAGCGACTTGGCATCATTGTAAAAATATGCGTGTGATTTCCCATATTGAGTAGTTGCTTCTTGAGATCTTTTTCGATCTCAAAGAATCGAATCTTGCTTTCAGGATCATTTCTGATTCGGTTCCAAATATTTTCTAAGGCATCCATCGCCTCCGTTGAAATACGACCTCGGCCAGGGCCTCCGCGCCTGGCGAAATTAGGAATAAGAACCCGCATGTCTCCATCAACAGCATCCAGCTTACGTGACCATCGATAGATGGTATCGAGCGAAGGAATTGTGATATCGAGAGAGGCCTCGGACTTAGTCACTGCGTCAGAGATTTTTGTATAGTCGAGTGCCAACAACGGTGTCGGTTTTAGATTCGCATGGCCTAAGGCGCGAAGTGCTTTTATGAAGTAGGACACCGAAATTCCATGTTTTATTGCCGCAGAGCTCTGACTTTCTATTTGTTGTCTCTTAAACGTATTCTCATGGATCTGAATTTCTGAGAGATGCATGTCTGGAGGAACTTCTCTCAACGGAATGATCTCTTGGGCCAAATACATCTGGTAGAGCTGATCCATTGCAATAAGTTTTCTCTCCAGAGATCGGAAGTTCTCGATTACGCAATGCGCCTCTCGCCTTTCTATGATCATAAAGACCGTGAGATCTCGTTCAAATTTTTGACCAGGAGAGAAGGAAAAGTCGTTAGAAGGAGGGCCGTGGAGGCGGGCTTTGGCTGTCAAAGATATCGGCATGGCTAGCATCCCTCCAAGGAACTCCACCAGCGATCACTGTCGCTTCTGCTGTCCAAGAAGACTGCGGGAATATCAATCAACGGTTGCGTTGAGATAGACGTAGTTGCAGTGAATTCTTTTGTGATAGTGAAAAACGTTCTACCGGACCAAGTTGCGGCGTAAATGACTCCGTAGTCGTAACCATGCTGCTGGAGTTCTTCCACGGACAAGGAGCCAAATGCTTCAAGATGCTCCACAAACGCAATGCATTCATCTGGTTGCGTAATGTTGGAGTGCCGCAGCATGTTAAGCAGGTTGTGCCGCGTCGCCACGTTGAGAGGGTGTTGGTCTGTCCAACAAATATAAGCAAGTCCGGCCTGTTGAAAGACTTCGCGATTCCTGTCCAGCGAGGCTTGTATGAAGGGGGTAATAAAACGAGCGCTTTTTATCTCAATGACATATATCTTTTTGCTCGGAGACACCGCAATGAAGTCAGGCACGATCTGCGCGCCGAATGTCTGGGGTTCTGTTTTGAATGGCTGTTCTTTAAATTTACTTATGTAGCCGAGGGTAATGAGGTATTCCAAGGTCAATGCAGCGAGTGCTTCATTTCTTCCTTGGCTACCGACATAGCGCCCAAGGCTATGCGACCAGAACTGGTGATATTGAGTAAATTTGGAACGGCCCTTGAGGGCTCGCACCGGTGGGGTGTGAAAAACATGGTCTAGCCAACCGGGCGAACCAAGTGAATGGATTTCTTTAGGCATAGGGTCTCCCTTCCACGGCAGGCGCGGAATAATGCGGCATTTCAGCAAGCAGGGGGTTGACCTTCGGGCTAGAGAACGATATCTTTGATTTGCGGGTCGAAGATATCAGTCTTTGGCCAAAAGGCGGCGGATCTCGAATTGTGGGGTTCGTCGCTTTTTGTTTTTACATAGTTATTTTTCCTCCAATATTGCGCGGATCCGATGTAGCTTGGCCGCCGGCAGATTTAACGCACTGCTTATAAAATCGAATTGCTCGGCCGCACTCTCAGTGGCATCAAGCCGATATGGTTTCAACCAATCCGTGCGGGCCAGTTCAAACAATTTCTGTCTTTCCAATTCCGTAAGCCGAAGCGCCGCCGAAATACGTTTTAACGTATTTGGCGGAGGCGCCGCACGACGAGCATTCTCTATCTGTGAGTAATAACCTCGATTTAATCGAGCGTCATTCGCCACGTCTGCTTGAGTCAGACCTCTAATAACTCGAAGTCTAAAAAGCTCGCCGCTAAAGCTAACTAATTCGGAGGAGGGGTCGCGGTGGCTCATTGTGCGTGCCGATGCGTGGGTATATTAACAATCTGGGAATCGTAACTGAAACGAACGAATGTTGCAAATAATCGTTTAAAATCAATTACTTAGTTCGTATCGTTAGTGCGATACGTAATTGGCGAATTAAGATATTTTTCTATTGGGAGGGATGAAATTCGTTCAGCGAGTGAGTTTGCGATATAGAGCATCTTCAATAGCTTCATCGAATCCGACCTTGGGATCGACCAAGATCAGATTGCGACATCCTGGAGGAAAAAGCCACTCGCTGTCGTCTAGAGCGATCCAGGCCTCGTACTCACGGCCAGCATCGCGCAACCACAGATCAATCTCCGCTTGGCGCAAGTACCGATTCTCTAAATGATTCAAAACCGGTGTCACGTCTATGATTCGCCTCTGTATGTCATCGGCGAAATATCCACGCAATTGAGTCAGCGAGTATTCTTGTCTCCAGGCGCTGGAAATAACTATGTCTATCTCATTAAATTTCCGAAGAGTGATCTCAAGTTGCGGAAGGCGTGACAGTGCTCCGTCCTCTCGATTAAGTGGATGCAAAACGCCATCAAAATCCAAAAATAAAATCATAGCCTTGGGATTAAAGACGATTCTAAAGGAGATACGGTAGCCAGTTGATCATACGATCTGATCCAAATGATAGTGCAAAGAGATCTTTGGGCAAGCTGAAGTAGAATTTCTCATTCGGACTAAAAAAATAAGAGGGGATGTGTGACTCCAAGCTTTTGGCCACAAACACTTGTCGATTGGGCTCAAGTGATTTCCGCGATAGCGACTGCAGCGTCTGTAATGGTCGCACTTCGACTAGCCTCTCGAAATGAGCGCGAGCGACTTGACCTAACGACCATAAGCCATCACGAGATCACTATAGGCGTGGGAGCGCGGGGCGCAAGTGCTCGTCTTAATCTGGTGACTAGGATAACGAATATAGGCCAGCGTCCTGTAGAAATTGCCAGGGTAGATATTTTTCAGCCCACCGCTAGAACGAAGTGGCGCTGGTTTTTATGGGACTTGGGTTGGTCAACGCGCCAGATACCAGTTTTATTTCGTCGTATCATCGGCATGTATATCGTATGCCATTCCGTCACACCTATTCAGCGGCGCAGCAGTCCCACTAATTTGATTGCTTTCGGTGAAGGGTTAGAGTGTATTTTCGACATCGATCGCCTACAGATTAACGAGCAGATTGATGAATGCGTTAGTCGATGTGTTCTAGTGGTACAAACGGCCTCACATCACATAAAGTACCGGCGCTTTAATGCCCAACAGGCTGAAAGCATCAGCTTGCACATTAAAGACAGGCTAAGCACCTCTACTGCGTCAGCGTAAGTTTCATGTGAGCGGAGCATGTCGCTTCTATCGCCATTCCGACTATGAAGCGGCAAGTACTCGATAGAAAAACCTAAAAATGTTTTCTGTCGAACATCGATTCTTGCTGCAGTCGAGATCATGTTCTTATTGAAGCTGTTAGTAAAGAGAACCAGGTGAAAGTGAAGAAACGTGATATCCGTTACGCATTCTCTAAAAAACGGACGCACGAAGTGTCGCCACCGATAGATGTCAATTGGAGAAATAAATGGCAAGTAAGAAGCCGTCGCCGCCTCAGCAGGCAAACCTAAGCGTAGAGCACATGCGTAAAGCTATTCCCCGCCTACAACGGCTAATTACTGATATAGATGCATTTGATCCAACGAAATTGACTGATCGATTCAGCGGCGAGCAGACGGCCCTTGAGACCCAAATTAAGGGGACTTTGACCTCAGTTTTTGGCCATGACACGGTTGAGTATCGTCATTATGCACATGCAACCCAACTAGACCACGGGTCGATATATATGTCGCTAGGTGGGCACGTGGACAGTGGCCGTCTTGCCCGCCAGTACGTGGCTGAAGGAAAGATTGACGCCATCCGGATTCTAAATACTGCGATCAAGTGGCTAGAAGATGAAATTAAAGATGCGGAAGACTCTGCAGGGCCAACAGTCCCAAGTTTGTCATTGTCGTCGAAAGTGTTCGTTGTTCACGGGCATGACGATGGCGCGAAGCAATCAGCAGCGAGATTCATTGAACGCATCGGACTTGAGGCAATTATTCTGAGCGAACAAGCCAATCAAGGACGTACGATTATTGAAAAAATCGAGGCGAACAGTGATGTCGGTTTCGTCGTGGTCCTGTTAACGCCTGATGATGTTGGTGGCAAGGCCGCTGATGCGCTGCGGCCGCGTGCTCGTCAGAACGTTCTATTAGAGTTGGGATACTTTATTGCGCGGTTAGGCAGGGAGCGTGTGTGTGCTCTAGCCAAGGGAGATCTGGAGATCCCGACGGATTTCGCTGGTGTAGTATGGACAACCCTGGATGACGCGGGGGCTTGGAAGGTCGCGTTAGCCAGAGAGTTGGATGCCGTGGGATATTCCATCGATTGGAACACGGTAATGAAGAGCTAAAACACCCTCTGACTTTTAGTGTTTTAGTTCAACTTCTTCATACAGATCTAGCATTCCTTCCATACTACTGAGCTTCTGTAGCATGTGCAGGACTGGTACTCGTTGCCCATTCGCGAATAGCTTGCGCAGAAGAGTTTTCAGTCGGTCCTCAAAATCGAAAATAGGAATCTGTATGGACAGCATGCTGGCTAGCACTATGCAAACTTGTGCAGGATATTTTTCGGCCAAACGGTCCAATTCCTCTACGAAATAATCTGTGTTGTAGGCAACGTATGTATGTGGGGCGACGGTTTTAAGTAGTTCAACTTCTGATTCTTCTAGTTTGTCTACGTAGCACGCTAAGAGGCTCACAGTCGATAAAATATGTGTATCTCTTTCAGTTCGAGATTTTTCCCATGTAACGACATCAGCAAAAAACGTAGCAATTTTTCCCCGTTGCACATTGTTAATTGCTTGGCCGCGCAAGGTCCACAAAAAGGTGATCGCAGATAAGATGTCTTTGTCGTTAGAAAAATTTGGATCTAGAATTTTTCCAATTTCCGAATTTTTCTCATCTACTGGTTCCCAAAGATGACCTAGAACTATTCTCTCAATCAATCGTTCTCGATTCGATCCACTCGCGAGATTGTTGGTGACGGCATGTTCAAAAATTTTATTCTCAACTAGCATACGATGGATATTTTGCGTTGCTGGGGCATATGCCAGTCCGCTAATCGCGCACGAAAAATTTCTAGGATATTCCTTTGAAAATATCTTATTGATATTGAGGGCTAGCCATTTGCTGTTCATGTATTCCAGATTCGCAAGGTAGCACCCTGCCAATGTGGAAAATTCAAAATTGGCATTTCGGCATTTCAGGATTTCGTCATCAAAGATTGGTTGCATTTTCATCCATGCATCAACATGACTAGAACTATGCGCGTCACTAGTTCTACAGACTCGCAGCGAGTGGCTCATCAATGACTCAATTGCTTTGCCACGAGACGTATTAATTGCTCTTCCCATTTGATCAGAGTCGTCTCCGTTATCGTCGGCTTTGAGATTTCTGAGCAACAGCACGATGATATTCCAGCCGGAGTCTAACAACGACTCTGGGTATGCATGGCTGTCGCTGCGCGTTCCTGCTCTTAGCGTGTTTGCTATTGCTGGGGGAATCCAATCTCGAGTAGGTACGAGTGGAGCGACGTCTGTCTCAGGATTTTTTTCGGTCCAGAAATTGGTATCAGATAACAGTTGAAGAAAGAACTTCAGTAAAGATGGCCAGATAACATCCCAGCGTATACTGTTTTGAGTGTTCTCATCTGCTTCCCAAAGGCGCCTGAACCCTTCAATAACAGCGTATTGATAGGGGCGATCTGCCCCAATAAATTCTGGAAGTATTTCGACAAAGGTATCGGGATTGCTAACAATTGTATTTTCCAATACATCTGCAAGAGCTCGCCTATTTGGTCCTTTCCAGTTATCCACGGGTTGATACGCGTTGAGACGATCAACAATTTCTCCACTTTTAGCAAAAGCAATTAACTCAAGTGAGCTATAAGGTGAAGGGCCAGGACCGGAGAACGATTCCACATATTGCCCAAAGTCAGGATGCTGAGAAAGTGGTCCAACTGACGGATCTTTAGAAATCTCGTCATACAAAGCGTCTACGGCGTGGTAATCGTTACCGATCATCGCCGAAAGCCAATTTCGTTGAATCCGCTTCCTTGTTCGCTCATTGCCTTCTTGCAGTCCCATCACGGCAACTAAAGTGTTCTCTCTTTCGCTATCGCTGAATGTGGAAAAGTTCTTTTTAAGTAGACCGTATAATTCATGCAGATGGGCGTCATTTAGCAGCACCGTGTTAATTACTCGAAGATAAATCGATCTTAAGGTGGACCATTTCTCGGAAAGAACATAAATTCCAATTCGTCGGAAGATTTCCGTCTCACGAGCAATGAGATTTTCGACATAGACAGATGCTGCATTTGGATCTGTGTCCGCCCAAGCTAGCAATACATCTCGCATCCCATCAACTAAACTATTCCTAGCGTCATGTGAAAAGTTCTGAGGATGGTTCTCTATAGCCGAACGCCAATAGCTACTGCCTTGCCCAGTGATTTCCTTAATCCGGTTGCTTAGAATCTCAGCAGATACCTCTGGGATCCTTTCGCCCAATGCTGTCGAATGATGTTCTAAGAGGAGTTTGAACCAATGATTCTCACTAGATTGCGAGTGTCTCTTATTTTTTCCACTAGTATCGTTTTGAAAAGAGGCAGTCACCCGATCAAGTATTTCACAAGCCTTTTTTAAATCCTCAATATCTTCGGAACGTAGAAAATTATGCAGAGCGTCGTCTAGTGCATGAATTACTAACCCGCGGTCAAAATTGCTAGTTAGCCAGGCTGAAATGAACGCTATGTCGCTTTGGCGCACCACAGAAGGTGGTACCAAGCCAAGGATCTCGGCGAATTTTCGATGCGTATGGTAGTTGTCTGGTGGATCTCCGTTGGCGTCACGTTGGTTACTAGTTTCGCGTACCACTAACATTACCTTTTCGGCTAAGGCCGAATCGTTCGTAGCTCCCGAGGCACGAGCTACCTCCGTCAAATAGTTCAACGCATCCCAGAAAGGCACCCGGTATAAGCCATCTTCTACGAGTAAAGGTGGGCTATTATTATTTGAATTAAATAAGCCTTCTCTGTTTAACGCATCAAAAAAAAGTGAGAAATCGCTTCTTTTCAAAAGAAGTTCGAATCCTCGCCGAGCATGTTCGGCGCTTAATCTCATCATTCGAATGAACGATTCATGCTTCGCGCTAAGAGCCATTTAGCAAAGCCTCCATATCAGAAAACTGTTGCAATATTAGAGGCGCAGATGCTGGAGCTCGGCGAGAAAAGTCTTCTAACACGTCGATTAATTGTTCCCAATTTTTTTGATCTAGAGAGAAAGGGATAAGTTGAATCCCACATTCATCCAAGAAATATTTAGTTAGGCTTTTCATCAACTGCTCTTGATGAGAATAGAAACCTTGCAGTAAATAGTGATTCACGGGAGAGCTTTGAGCGCCAGGCGCTCTTCGAGCTTTTAGAATGACATACTCAAGTATTTCAAGTTCTTCAAGTCCGTAACCTATAAATAGAACGGTTTTGTTCGCTGCCGGGCTAAACAAATAATCTAGAAAAGTCAGGACTCTGTTTTCGTCGTCGTTGTTGCTTCCGATCTTTCGGTCATTTGCGTAATGACGGACATAGTCTTGAGTAGTCAAAATCATTTCGTCGGGTTCTCCTACCCATCCGTGCAAATGAATGACTGTATCCGGAATGTTTAAATCTGAAGGCGCCAGTTCTTGGACTCTATGAACAATTCGCTTTTCTATCTGTAGCTTATTGGCGACTTCCAATTCTGCATTGAAGGACAAGGAGGGAAATCCTTTATGTAGCCAATTGTCATAGTTGGTCGTAACAAAAATCCTTCCTAGCCTTGCCAAACTTTGGTAAAGACGATTCCCATTTTCATGTTCATCCCATTTTTCTCGTTCAAGTATATTTTTAAAATTAAGACGAGTCTTTTCATCTTGCAGACCTTTTGCAATTGAAAGCTTGACGCGGGGATGTAAGTGGGAAATCTGAGCGAGCTGCCCGTATGTGAATTTCCCCTCTTTAACAAAAAATTTAAGGGCCTCGTCGGCAAACTCTATCCAACTCGGACATCCGGCCAGGCGAGAAACGCCAGCACCAATAAAAGGAATGAGAGTTCCTCTTTGAGTTGCTTCGAGCAGCCCAATGGGTAACTCAGGGATTGGCTTAATCTCCGAGATGGTGTCACCTAAAATGAAGACGAAAGGGGGCTAAGCACCCGCTCAGCATGAGCACGGCACTTTTCAATGCAGCATACATAAAAAGACGTTGCCGAGTTAATAAATGTAGCCAAAAAATCTAAGAAAATGTTGGTGTGAAAGTACTGCTAGGTATCTTTTTTTGGGGGCGCGTTCGTGCAGTTTTCTACGCGTATTGTTTATTTTATGACATCTCATCGTCAAAATTAGGCACTAACTTTAATGATTTGTGTGCCTAATTTTGACGATGGCCAATACCGGCCGATCTGATCGGGCGTGCAGCGGCATTGCTTCTCACGATGGCCAAAGAAACCACATGGACACGGGTTCATGGCGGCAATCAGCTGAAATCTCGCAGGAAAATCAGCCTGTCGTGCTGCACGCGAGATGGTGATCCGGCCGGATTCCATCGGCTCGCGCAATACTTCCAGCACTTTGCGATCGAACTCAGGCAATTCATCCAAAAATAAAACTCCACGATGCGCCAGCGAAATTTCGCCCGGGCGTGGTGTCCCGCCGCCCCCAACCAGCGCTACGCCGGAAGCGGTATGGTGAGGCGACCTGTAGGGGCGCATCTTCCATCGTGTGGTGGAGAACCCGCCGGTGACCGACTGAACCGCCGCAGATTCCAGCGCTTCGTCATCGGTCATGGGCGGCAAGATGCCGGGAAAACGCGCCGCCAGCATGGATTTGCCTGTTCCTGGCGGACCTACTAAAAGGACGCTGTGGCCGCCGGCCGCGGCAACTTCCAATGCGCGCTTGGCTTGCAATTGCCCTTTGACGTCCGAAAAATCCAGATATGCCGGTGCAGCAGGCTGCACAGAAGGACGATGGCGGCTCAATCTCGCATCCGGATCAAAGCCGGCGAAATGTGCACACACTTGTAATAGCGAGTCAGCGGGAAAGATTGTCGCGTTGCCGACCAATGCTGCCTCGTCGGCATTCTCGCGCGGCAAGATGAAGGTGCGCGCGCAACCCTCACTGTTATTCGACTTGTGCATGGCGTAGGTCATTGCCAGTGCACCTCGGATCGGCCTCAAATCGCCTGAGAGCGACAGTTCGCCGGCGAATTCATAGCCATCCAGCGCATCGGCAGGCATCTGGCCAGATGCGGCAAGAATGCCAAGCGCTATTGGCAGGTCGAAGCGGCCGGATTCTTTCGGCAGATCTGCCGGCGCCAGGTTGACAGTGATTCTTTTTGCGGGGAATTCGAATCGCGCGTTTTGCAAGGCCGCGCGGACGCGATCTTTGGATTCCTTGACCTCGGTTTCAGGGAGGCCAACGATGGTAAACGAGGGCAAGCCGTTGGCAAGGTGAACTTCCACCGTGACTTGCGGTGCATGCATGCCCGCAAGCGCACGGCTCTTTAATACAGCAAGACTCATTTACGGCGCGATAGCGGTGCGGTTATAAAAAATTGAAAATCGAAGACTGAAGATCAGGACAGACGTAATGTGACTGGTCGAATCTCAGGATGTTTTTTGGCGCGCTTCGAGTTCGACAACGCGTGCTTCCAGTTCTTCCAGCTTGGCGCGGGTTTTGGCCAGTACTTGTGCCTGGATGTCGAATTCTTCGCGGGTCACCAGATCGAGTTTGGAGAACCCCTGGCTCAGCATGGCCTTGACGTTCTTTTCGATATCCTTGGCGGGCGAGTTTTCGATCGCCTTATTGATTTTGGATTGAATATCTTCGAAAAATTGTGGTTTGTCCATGATGGTCCTTTTTATCAGTGATGTTTCGGTAATGACGATCTGGCAAGTGTAGCGCTTTCGCCATGCCGAAGGAATGTGAAGGGCAAAGAAACCGGGCGCGCATCTCTTCCTTTGTTCTGTTGCGACCAAAAACGTTCAGTAGTTTAGTTGCTATTTTGCAAATAAATCTGCATCCTTAAGTTTTGACGAGGCTGACATGACAGTCGCGATCCCTCCCGAGCTGCCGGTAAGTTATGCGCGAACGTTCTACCGACGGACATTATTCGCCCTATTTAATAGCGTTCAGCGGCAGGGGAAATAATGCCCTGTGGAAAAGTGATATTCCACTCAGTGATGTAATTCAGCCGCAAGTCGGCAAAAGGATTTCGTTTGCACCATTAAAGACACATTATTTCTGTTGGGAAAATGTTGAATTGAAATTGTTGCGCCCTATTGTTGTGCGTGATCATGCGTGGATCAGATTTATGCACTATATTTGGGAGAAAAAGAAAAAATGCCTAATTGGAATGTTGATTTGCGCTAAAAAACGTAACGCAAACCCGTCGAAAAGGGGTGGCATGGCTCCTGCTATACAAATTGTGCAGAAATGAATAATTTGTTGTTTAACAGAAACCTAGAGGGACGCCATGAAAAAATTGATTCTTGCAGCAGCAGTCGCAGCATCGTTTGTATCAAGCTTCGCGCATGCCGAGGACGCACCTAAGCCAGATAATGAATTCACCTTCAATGCGGCTGTCGTCAGCGATTATCGCTACCGCGGTCTGACACAAACACGCTTCGATCCGGCTTTGCAAGTTGGTGCTGACTACACCAATAACCCAACAGGTTTGTACCTGGGTACATGGGCGACCAACATCAAGTGGATCAAGGACGCGGGTACGATCGCGGGCCAAAGCACCAAGGGCAACATTGAATGGGACATCTACGGTGGTAAGCGCGGCGATATTGGCGGTGGTTTCACTTATGACGTCGGCGGTCTGTATTACTACTACCCAGGCAACACATTGGCAAACAGCGGCGTCAAGAATGCCAATACATTCGAACTCTATGGTCAGGTTGGTTATGGCCCAGGCTACTTCAAGTATTCGCAATCGCTGACCAACCTGTTTGGCGCAGTCAACAGCAAATACAGCCAGTACTATGATCTGGGCGCCAACATCGACAGCTACTTCGGCACCGTGGTCGGCCTGCATCTGGGTCACCAGAGCGTCCACGGCTCGACCGCCCAGTTCAGCTACAACGACTGGAAAATCGGCGTGAGCAAGACATTTGAAGATCTGGCCGGCATCACTCTGGGTGTGGCATACGTCGGTACTGACCTGAAAGACGGCGTCAGCACAACACCAGCCTCAAATGGTCTGAAAAATGTTGGTCGTAACGGCGTCGTTTTCTCCCTTAGCAAAACTTTCTAATTGAGGTCGGTATGAAACTGATTACAGCGATCATCAAACCATTCAAGCTCGATGAGGTGCGCGAAGCCTTGTCGGCGATCGGTGTGCAAGGCATCACCGTGACTGAAGTCAAAGGCTTCGGCCGTCAAAAAGGCCACACCGAGCTGTATCGCGGTGCGGAATATGTCGTGGACTTCCTGCCGAAGACCAAGATCGAAGCTGCAGTCGACGATTCCATCGTCGAGCGTGCGCTGGAAGCCATCGAGGCTGCAGCACGTACAGGCAAAATCGGCGACGGCAAGATTTTTGTACAAGATCTGCTGGACGTTATCCGCATCCGTACCGGTGAAACCGGCAAAGACGCTCTCTAAGGGGGAACAGTAATGAGTATCAAAAAAATGTTTTCAAGTGCGCTGGCAATCGGCACTTTGTTGTTGGCGGTAGGTTTTGCCGCTCCGGCGCAGGCGCAAGATGCGCCTAAGCCTGAAGCCGCTGCTGTAGCGCCGGCCGCAGAAGCCCCAAAGGCTGATGCGCCGAAAGCAGCTGAAGCACCAGCACCTGCTGCGGCTCCAGCCGCAGCAGCAGCAGCAGCTCCGGCTGCACCAGCTGCACCGGCAGCAGCTGCGCCAGGTCCTGTACCTAACAAGGGCGACACGGCATGGATGCTGATTTGTACAGCGTTCGTGATTCTGATGACACTGCCAGGCCTGGGCCTGTTCTACGGCGGCCTGGTTCGCAGCAAGAACATGCTGTCGGTGCTGATGCAATGTTTCGTGATCTTCTCGCTGATCTATATCCTGTGGTTCGTCTACGGTTATAGCATCGCGTTCACAGAAGGCGGCGCATTCTTCGGTGGCTTTGATCGTCTGTTCCTGCACGGTCTGACCGGCGACTCGAATACCGCAACCTTCAGCAAGGGCGTCGTGATTCCTGAGCTGTCGTTCGTGGCCTTCCAGGGCGCATTCGCTGCGATCACTGTCGCGCTGATCATCGGTTCGTTCGCTGAGCGTGTGAAGTTCTCCGCCGTGATCGTGTTTTCGATCATCTGGTTCACGTTCTCTTACCTGCCAATGGCCCACATGGTCTGGTTCTGGCCTGGTCCGGATGCATTCACCGACGCTGCCGCTGCTGAAAAAGCAACTGCAATCTCCGGCTGGTTGTTCCAAAAGGGCGCGCTGGACTTCGCCGGCGGTACCGTGGTTCACATCAACGCTGCGGTTGCTGGTCTGGTTGGTTCCTACGTCATCGGCAAGCGCGTCGGTTTCGGCAAGGAAGCTTTCAAGCCGCATAGCCTGACATTGACCATGGTCGGTGCCTCGCTGCTGTGGTTCGGCTGGTTCGGTTTCAACGCCGGCTCCGGTCTGGAAGCCAACGGCGGTGCAGCTCTGTCCTTCGTCAACACCATCCTGGCAACAGCGGCTGCTGTCCTGTCGTGGAGCTTCGGTGAATGGATCGGCAAGGGCAAGCCTTCGATGCTGGGTGCAGCTTCGGGTGCGGTTGCCGGTCTGGTGGCAATTACTCCTGCAGCCGGCTTCGTCGGTGTCTGCGGCGCGGTTGTCATGGGCTTGATCGCTGGTCTGCTGTGCTTGTGGGGTGTTACCGGCCTGAAGAAGATCCTGGGCTCGGATGATGCACTGGACGTCTTCGGCGTGCACGGCGTGGGCGGTATCCTGGGTGCGATCCTGACTGGCGTGTTCGCTGCGCCTAGCCTGGGCGGCACAGGTATCTATGACTACGTTGCCAACGCAGTCGCTCCTGACTACTCCATTGGCGGTCAAGTCTGGATTCAGTTCCAAGGCGTGCTGACGACCGTGATCCTGTCGGGTGTTGTCTCCTTCATCGCCTTCAAGCTGGTCGACATCGTGATCGGTCTGCGTGTGACGGAAGAAGAAGAACGCGAAGGTCTGGACATCTCCAGCCACGGCGAATCGGCTTACCACTCGTAATTTGTCTCCCGGGAGCCCTGGTGGCTCCCTTCAGAAGCGCTCGCGACCTCCGGTCCGGGCGCTTTTTTTATGGGGCTTTAAAAAAACGACAACGCCACCACGTAAATGACCTCTCCACCAGATATTGCCGGAAGGCTAACGACGCAATAGCAAGAATCCCGCTAAAATGGCCGGTTCCTGTCGGTTTTGTTATCGATCTCCGACTGCTATTCGTCTCCATCGCCCCAGCACGCGCAGAAGGTCTTTTATGGTTCCGCATCTTGTCACCGCCCTCAATGGTCCGCTTCTGGACCTCGAAAAGAAAATCCTGGGCGCTACCCCCGCGATCGAGCGCTGGTTCCGCATGGAATGGCAAGAGCACACGCCGCCGTTCTATTGCTCGGTCGACTTGCGCAACGCCGGCTTCAAGCTGGCGCCGGTAGACACCAATCTGTTCCCGGGCGGCTTTAATAATCTGTCGCCGGAAATGCTGCCGCTGGCGGTGCAGGCCGCCATGGCCGCCATTGAAAAATATTGCCCGGATGCCAAGAACTTGCTGCTGATTCCTGAGAATCACACACGCAACAGTTTCTACCTGCAAAACGTCGCGCGGCTGATGCAGATCTTCCGCCAGACCGGCCTCAATGTGCGCCTCGGTACGCTGGAAGACATCAAGAAGCCGAAGCAGATCGACTTGCCCGACGGCACCAGCATCACGCTGGAGCCGCTGGAGCGTTCCAAGAACGGCCGTCGCCTCGGTTTGAAGAATTTCGACCCCTGTACCGTCCTGTTGAACAACGACCTGTCGATCGGCATTCCATCGGTGCTGGAAAACCTCGACGAGCAAAACGTCTTGCCGCCGTTGCACGCCGGCTGGGCTGTGCGCCGCAAGAGCAATCACTTTTCCGCCTACGACGACGTCGTCAAAAAATTCTCCAAGCTGGTCGATGTTGACCCATGGATGCTGAATCCCCTGTTCGCCAAATGCGGTGAGCTGAATCTGCAGGAAGACGCCGGCTCCGATTGCCTGGCCGACAACGTCAGCAGCCTGTTGTCGAAGATCCGCAAGAAGTACAAGGAATACGGCATCAAGGAGCAGCCTTTCGTGATCGTCAAGGCCAACGCCGGCACCTACGGCATGGGTATCATGACCGTCAAGGACGCCAGTGAAGTCAAGGATTTCAACCGCAAGCAACGCAGCAAGATGGTGGTCGGCAAGGAAGGTCTGGAAGTCAGCGAACTGATCATTCAGGAAGGCGTGCATTCTTTTGAACGCATCAACGAAGCGGTGGCCGAGCCGGTGGTGTACATGATCGACCGTTATGTGGTCGGCGGTTTCTACCGCGTGCATGCGGATCGCGACGTCAACGAAAACCTGAATGCGCCCGGCGCGCATTTCGTGCCCTTGGCCTTCCAGCAACAGCACGCGTTGCCGGATCTGCAAGCCAAACCGGGCACCGCGGCGCCGAATCGCTTCTATATGTATGGTGTCGTGGCGCGCCTGGCGCTGCTGGCGGCGTCGCTGGAAATGGAAAAGACCGATCCGAATCCGGAAGTCTATTAATCTTATTTGCCGACATTTTTGACGGATATTTCATGAAAATCGCTTTCCTCGCTGATCCGCTCGACACCTTCAAGACCTACAAGGACTCGACATTCGCCATGATGCGCGAAGCCGCCAGGCGCGGTCACGCCATCTATGCCTTCGAACAGACCGACATCGTGCTCGAAAGCGGTCTGGTGACTGCCAACGTCGCAAAAATCACGCTCACCGGCGATGCCGACGACTGGTACCGCGCCGATGCGCCGGCATCGACCTTCCTCTCCGAGTTCGACGCCATCGTGATCCGCAAGGATCCGCCGTTCGACATGGAATACATCTACACCACGTACTTGCTGGAGCTGGCCGAAAAGCAGGGCGCGCGCGTCTTCAACAAGCCCGAAGCGATTCGCAGCCACAACGAAAAGTTGGCGATTGCACAATTCCCGCAATACACCGCACCGACGCTGGTCACGCGCGATGCCAAGCGCTTGCGCGCTTTCCACGCCGAACATAAGGACGTGATCCTGAAACCGCTCGACGGCATGGGCGGCATGGGCATCTTCCGTATCGGCCAGGACGGCATGAATCTCGGGTCGGTCATCGAAACTCTGACCGACAACGGCAACCGCACGATCATGGCGCAACGTTTCATCCCGGAAATTTCCAAGGGCGACAAGCGCATTCTGCTGATTGGCGGTAAAGTGGTGCCGCACGTTTTGGCGCGCATTCCGCAAGGCGGAGAAGTGCGCGGCAATCTGGCGGCCGGCGGTCTCGGCGTTGCGCAGCCTATTTCGCCGCGCGAGTTGGAGATTGCCGAAGCACTGGCGCCGATTTTGGCGCAGCGGGGGTTGTTGCTGGTAGGATTGGACGCTATTGGCAATTATTTAACAGAAATCAATGTCACCAGTCCGACTTGTTTCCAGGAAATCACGCAGCAAAGCGGCTTCGATGTTGCCGCCATGTTCGTCGATGCGCTGGAAACCGCAGTCGCAGGCAGCTGAAACAATCAACCCGGCGCCCGGTCTGGCAACGTACCAACGTACATATAGCAAGTAGAAATTCATGGTCGGTATCCTTCTTCTCACGCATGCCCCGCTGGGTCAGGCTTTCATCGCGGCGGCAACGCACGTATTCCGTGGTTTGCCAGAGCGCATCGAAGCCATTGATGTCATCGCCGATCAGAACCCAGCGGAAGTACAAAAGCTCGCAGTGGAAGCCGTGCGTCGTCTCGACGACGGTAGCGGCGTGCTGGTGATCACCGACGTCATGGGCGGTACGCCTTCCAACTGCACCGGTTATCTGTGCGCCATCGACAACGTCGAAGTCATCGCCGGCATCAGCCTGCCCATGCTGCTGCGCGCGTTGACGTATCGCAACGATACGCTCGACGTCGTCATGGAAATGGCGCTCGCCGGCGGTCAGAGCGGCGCCGTACGCGTGGACAATCGCGTTCGTGTTTCCTCCCAATAAGAAGGCTGGCAATATAGCGCTATAGCGATATAAGTGTACCGGCAGCGTTTGACCCTAATAGACAAGAACAAAGAAAGAACTCCCATGATTCAAAAAGAACTTGAGATCATCAACAAGCTCGGTCTGCACGCACGCGCCTCGGCCAAGCTCACGCAACTTGCTTCCAAATACAAGTGCGAAGTCTGGATGACCTTCAATAAGCGCCGCGTCAACGCCAAATCCATCATGGGCGTGATGATGCTGGCAGCAGGTAAGGGCAGCAAGGTCTTGCTGGAAACCGAAGGCGACGACGAGCAGGATTGCTTTACCGCATTGGAAGCGCTGATCAACGATCGTTTCGGCGAAGGTCAGTAAGGCATTGCAGGCGACGACGGCCATCTTGGGCCGTCATTCATCCTCATTAGTCGTCGCAAATCAGTCGTAAATATCGAATTTTTCCTGTTTGTTTCCCACTTGTTTTTCCGCATGATTGCCAAACATGGCGTTGTCCGGTAAGGTTTTGAGAGCTACCGCGATCATGATTTATATCAAGGCATAACAAATAACGCAGGAGACAAACGCGATGGCATCTTTTACCTTACACGGTATCCCAGTTTCAAAAGGCATCGCGATCGGCCGCGCGCATCTGCTTGCCCCCGCCGCTCTCGACGTCAAGCATTACCTCATTCCCGACGATCAGGTCGAGGCGGAAGTCCTGCGCCTCAAAAACGCCATCGCCGCCGTTCATCAGGAGTTGCAGACCATCCGCAGCGAACTGCCGAAAGAAGCGCCGCCAGAATTGGGCGCCTTCATCGACGTGCATGCGCTGATCCTGTCCGACCCGATGCTGGCTGAAGTGCCGCTCAATATCATCCGTCATCGCTACTACAACGCTGAATGGGCGCTGGTAACGCAAATCGATGGGCTATCGGCGCAGTTCGACGAGATCGAGGATCCTTACCTGCGCGAACGCAAGGCCGACATCCAGCAAGTCGGTGATCGCGTGCTTAAAGTGCTTACCGGCAGCGCAATCAATCTGCCGCCGGCCGAAGGCGGCGATGGCGCTACCGCCAGCATCATCGTCGTGGCGCACGATATTTCGCCTGCCGACATGCTGCAGTTCCGCGACGGTGCTTTCGGTGGTTTTGTCACCGACTTGGGCGGCCAGAACTCGCATACGGCGATTGTTGCCCGCAGTCTTGATATTCCCGCCGCCGTCGGCATGAACAACGCCTCGGCGCTGGTCAAGCAGGACGACGTCCTCATCATCGACGGCGACGCCGGCGTGACCATCGTTAATCCGTCGCCGCTGGTGCTGGCGCAATACCGCGCACGTCAGGAGCGCATGCTGCGCGACCGCAAGAAGCTTGGTCGCCTTAAAAAGACACCAGCCATCACGCAGGACGGTACCGAAATTACCCTGCTGGCCAACATCGAGCTACCCACGGATAGCGCGCCCGCGCTGGAAGCAGGCGCCAATGGTGTCGGTTTGTTCCGCTCCGAATTCTTGTTCATGGGGCGTGCCGGTCATCTGGAAAAATTCCCTACGGAAGACGAGCAGTTCGATTCGTATTGCCAGACTGTCGTGTCTATGAAAGGGCGCCCCGTCACGATCCGTACGCTGGACGTCGGTGCCGACAAGCCGCTGGACGAAGATGAACAAACGGCATTGAATCCTGCTCTGGGTTTGCGTGCGATTCGCTATTGCCTGAGCGAGCCGCAGATGTTCTTGACGCAGTTGCGGGCGATCTTGCGCGCTTCCGCTTTCGGCCCGATCAAGCTGCTGATCCCGATGATGGCGCATGCTTTCGAGGTGGATCAGACGCTGGCCCTGATCGAGCAAGCCAAGGAGCAGTTGCGTCAGCGCAAGCAAAAATTCGACGAAGACATCGAGGTCGGCGCCATGATCGAAATTCCGGCTGCCGCGCTGGCCTTGCCGATTTTCATCAAACGCCTCGACTTCCTGTCCATCGGCACCAATGATCTGATCCAGTACACACTGGCGATCGACCGCGTCGATCATGAAGTGGCGCATCTCTACGATCCGCTGCATCCGGCGGTGCTGTTCCTCCTGTCGAGCGTGATTGCGATGGGGCGCAAGGCGGGTATTCCTGTCGCCGTCTGCGGTGAAATGGCGGGTGACGTGAAGTGGACGCGTTTGTTGCTGGGAATGGGACTGCTGGAATTCTCCATGCATCCGTCGCAACTGCTGTCGGTCAAGCAGGAAATCCTCAACAGCGATCTGACCTTGCTGGAACCGCAGGTCAAGAAGGTGTTGAAGGCCACCGAGCCGTCCGTGATCGAAGCGGCCATGGCGCAATTGCGCACGCTCAACGCTGAGCCGGAGATCAAGGCGACAGCCGCGCGCCGTCGCTGAGTTGTTGTAATGGCATGCCGTCAATCGTGGTTTGACGGCATGCCTCGACTTGGTTATTCTTACACCACTGCGCCGATTTGAATGGTTTATCCAAACCTCAGCTTGCGGGCGCCGGAACCCAGGTTCCATCTAAATACGGCTAAAGCGAGCTTGGAGCAGTAACAGACAAGCCCATTATTTAGCCCGCGAGCGCAAGCTTCCGGGCTTTTTTGTTTTTAATCCATAGTTTTGTCTGTGGATGGTTTAACTGTGAGATTACAAAGAGAGCCCATGTCGATCGGAATCGTATCGCCGCAAATCATGCATTTTCCCGAGCCTTTACCGCTCAAGAACGGGACGTCGCTTGCCGACTACATGCTGATGTATGAAACCTACGGCACGCTCAATGCCGACAAGTCCAATGCCGTGTTGGTGTGCCACGCGCTCAACGCTTCGCATCACGTTGCCGGCGTCTACGCCGACGATCCTGACAATGTCGGCTGGTGGGACAACATGGTCGGGCCGGGCAAGTCGCTCGATACGGACAAGTTTTTCGTCATCGGCGTCAACAACCTCGGTTCCTGTTTCGGTTCGACCGGGCCGATGCACACCAATCCGGCAACCGGCAAGCCTTATGGCGCGAGTTTTCCTGTGGTGACGGTGGAGGACTGGGTCAATGCGCAGGCGCGCCTGGCCGATCAACTGGGCATCGCGCAGTTTGCCGCGGTCATGGGCGGTTCACTCGGCGGCATGCAGGCGGTGGCCTGGAGCATGATGTTTCCCGATCGTTTGCGCCACTGTATCGTCATCGCTTCCACACCGAAATTGTCGGCCCAGAATATTGCCTTCAATGACGTTGCGCGTCAGGCGATCCTGACCGATCCTGACTATCACGGCGGCGATTTCTATGCGCATGGCGTGGTACCGAAAAACGGCCTGCGCGTGGCACGCATGGTAGGGCACATCACGTATTTATCCGACGATGACATGGCCGAAAAATTCGGCCGTGATCTGCGTTCCGGTGAATATCAATTCGGTTTCGGAGTCGATTTCGAGATCGAATCCTACTTGCGCTATCAGGGTGACAAATTCTCGACCTACTTCGACGCGAATACCTACCTGCTGATTACCAAGGCGCTCGACTATTTTGATCCTGCCAAGGATTTCGGTGGCGATCTGGCCAAGGCTTTTGCCAATACCAAGGCGCAGTTTCTGCTGGCTTCCTTCACGACCGACTGGCGTTTTTCACCTGAGCGCAGCCGCGAAATGGTGCAGGCGCTGGTTTGTAACAAGCGCCGCGTGACCTACGCAGAAATCGACGCACCGCATGGTCATGACGCCTTTTTGCTCGAGGACGAACGCTACATGAAATTGCTGCGCGAATACTATCAACGCGTGTGGGCTGAAATCGCCTTGGAGGAGTGCGCATGAATTTCCCTGAACTGAGCGTATTGCGCCCCGACCTTGCCTTCATTGCTCACTGGATCCGCGCGGGCTCGCAAGTACTGGACGTCGGTTGCGGCGATGGTGTGATGCTCGACTATCTGCAGACCGACAAGGCTTGCAGCGGTTATGGCATTGAGATCGATGATGCTCGCATCCCCGAATGTGTGGCGCGCAACGTTTCCGTGATCCAGCAGGATCTGGAAGGTGGCCTGGCGATGTTCGAGGACAATGCTTTTGATACTGTGCTGTGCCTGTCGGCGCTGCAGATGGTCAAGGATGTCGAAGGTATTTTGCGAGAAATCGCCCGTGTCGGACGCGAGGCGACCGTATCTTTCCCCAACTTTGCTTATTGGACTCATCGCGTGGCACTGCTGCGCGGACGCATGCCGGTGTCGAAGTCGCTGCCTTACGAGTGGTACGACACACCCAACTTGCGTTGCGCCACCATCAAGGACTTTGAAGAGCTGGCCAATGAAGTCGGCCTCGAGGTGCTCGAATGCGTGGCGCTGCATGACGGCAAGCCGGTCACGTTTTTGCCTAACTGGCGCGGTAGCCTCGCTGTCTTTCGTCTGAAAAAGAAGTAGCCGGCTCCGGCGGGCGTCGCGGAAAAACAGACCGGCGCCGACAAATTCCTTATACTCCGCAAACGCCTCCGCTCATGTATGTCTACGCATCATGAGCGGAGCGCCGGCGTCCTGCCGTGCGCACCATCCAATTGCCCCTCATTGCTTCTTTATGACCTCATCCCCGATTTCCTGGCATAGCTATCTCAATCGTCGCATGCTGATTTGCGTGTTTCTGGGCTTTTCTTCGGGGCTGCCGCTGTTCATCCTGTTGAGTCTGTTGCAGGCGTGGCTGGCGAAATCGGGGTTGAACGTCAAGGCGCTCGGTCTGTTCGCGCTGGTGATGTTTCCCTATACCTGGAAATTTCTCTGGTCACCGCTGATGGACCGCTTTCACTTCGGCAAGATGGGACGTCGCCGCGGGTGGATGTTCTTCACGCAGATTGCGCTGTTTTTCGGCATTGGCGGCATGGGGATGCTCAATCCGCATACGCAGGTCGGCACCATCGCTTTCATGGCATCGGTAGTGGCATTTCTTTCCGCCAGCCAGGATATCGTCATCGACGCCTTCCGCCGCGAAATCCTGCCGGAAGAAGAGCTTGGCCTGGGTAGCGCCATCCACGTCAACGCCTACAAGCTGTCCGGCATGGTGCCTGGCGCTTTGTCGCTGGTGCTGGCGGATCTGATGGCCTGGCAAAGCGTGTTCTGGATTACTGCGGCGTTCATGTTGCCTGGCTTGATCTGCACCTTGCTGGTGAAAGAGCCGAAGGTCTACGGTTCGCCGCCAAAAAGCCTGCGCGAGGCCGTGGTCATGCCTTTTCAGGAATTCGTGACGCGCGACGGCTGGAGTTCGGCACTGTGGGTGCTGGGATTCATCTTTCTGTACAAGCTGGGCGACAGCATGGCGACCGCGCTGGCAACCAAGTTTTACATCGATCTCGGCTTTTCGATGACGCAGATCGGCGTTGTTTCCAAGACAACCAGTCTGTGGGCCAGCGTGGTGGGTGGTATTGTCGGCGGCGTCTGGATGATTCGCCTGGGCATCAACAAGGCGCTGTGGGTATTCGGTGTGATCCAGGCTGTCGCCATTCTGGGATTTGCCTGGCTGGCGCAGGCCGGGGCCGATACGTTGGTGCTGGCTTTGGTGATCGGCTTTGAAGCGTTTGGCGTGGGTTTGGGCACGGCGGCATTCGTTGCCTACATCATGCGCGAAACCGATCCGCGCTACACGGCGACGCAGTTTGCGTTGTTCACGAGCCTGGCCGCGGTGCCGCGGACCTTCGTCAATTCATCGGTCGGTTACATCGTGGCCGATCTGGGCTGGTTCAACTTTTTTATCCTGTGCTTCATCCTGGCGTTGCCGGGAATGCTGATGCTGGTTAGAATTGCGCCCTGGAATCAAGTCGGGCGTCGCGCTAATGACGTGATTTCAGGAAACTAAGGGCGTCAAAGAAAAAATAATGCATCTCTTCTCGTATTTTAGTTGACAAGGGATAAGTGTTCGCCTATAGTTTTGAGTTCCCTGCGCGGAGAGGTGGCCGAGTGGTTAATGGCAGCAGACTGTAAATCTGCCCTCTTACGAGTACGCTGGTTCGAATCCAGCCCTCTCCACCATTTTGGGATCAGTTTGCATTTGTTGCGGCTGTGAAGTGATAGGTAGTTCGATGTAGTTCCTCGCGGGTGTAGCTCAATGGTAGAGCTGAAGCCTTCCAAGCTTATGACGAGGGTTCGATTCCCTTCACCCGCTCCAAGTTTTGTCCGGTTGCGTCGTTTGGTTGTTGGCGCAATTGGCAGGTAAGCCCTTGTAGCTCAGTGGTAGAGCACTCCCTTGGTAAGGGAGAGGCCACGTGTTCAATCCACGTCAAGGGCACCAGTTGTATTGCAGTTGTTGTTACAGCAATTAGCGCTTCAAAGTCAGCAAGTCGATCGGGCGCGTTGCCTGAACATTCTCATCAATCGTTAGGAGTCTAAGATGGCAAAAGGCAAATTCGAGCGGACCAAGCCGCACGTGAACGTTGGTACGATTGGTCACGTTGACCACGGCAAGACCACGCTGACAGCAGCAATCGCAACCGTGTTGTCGAAGAAATTCGGCGGCGAAGCGAAGGCCT
>Ga0209913_1000661_pt1 | contig 26181 bp, 25 predicted proteins | sample PersoiDNA2013203_FD_185805 | JGI IMG/M metagenome (GOLD analysis project Ga0209913, IMG submission 185805) | Permafrost soil microbial communities from the Arctic, to analyse light accelerated degradation of dissolved organic matter (DOM) -... | ecosystem: Environmental > Terrestrial > Soil >... | reverse complement strand
CGTAGCCGCCTAAATCAAGCTTCACCGTTGGATTGGTGCTGTAAACGGTGTTACCTTTAATCACAATATCTGTCATGCGCGGCTGGGCATGCACTAAGTTTTTAATAGTCGCCTCGTTAACTTCAATCGCGGTAAATTCATCACGCTGAAAGCCCCAGACGCCAATTAAATGGCCAATGGCAGGGTTAAACAGGCCGTTAGATTTTAGAGATAGTGCGGCAGCATCCACCAGCATGGCAGCCAGTTCTGGGCTAATGGCCGTTGGTTTCTTGCCTTCTTGAAAAGCAGCATTGAGCTGCCCTAATTCGCCTAATTTATTCTCCGAAACAGGCTTCCAAGCATGAAGTTGATTATGCAAGGTTTGGAAATCTTCTAGTATATGGTTAGCCAAAAATCTCGCGTGTTCGTCAGTTTCACCGTAGATGCTAATATCCACCAAGGTGCCAAACACATAGCTTTGGCTGTGGTACAACGGCTCTTTAAAGCAGCTGCTGAGCAAAAGTGTGAATAAAAGAAATAAGTAACGCATGGGAGATATGATAGCTGATTTAAGGATAGTGCAATTCGCGGCTACAAGCTGCTCCTGCAAATTGCTTAAGCATCTTGATGCAGGGCGGCTTGATTAATTGATTCTAACGCATCTAAAAATAACTGAGCTGGCTTACAAGTGGTTTGCTGTGCAATTTCCACCATGCCAGTGGGGCTAGTAACATTGATTTCAGTTAAATAATCGCCAATCACATCAAGGCCGACTAAAAATAAGCCTTCTTGTTTTAGTGTTTTGCCGACGGCGGCGGCGATTTCCAGATCACGCTCGCTCAATAATTGTGCCACGCCAGTGCCGCCAGCGGCCAGGTTACCACGCGTTTCTCCTGCTTTTGGAATGCGCGCTAAAGCATAAGGTAGAGGTGTGCCATCAATGATGATGATGCGTTTGTCACCTTGCAAAATTTCTTGTAAATAGCGCTGCGCCATAATGGTTCTGCTACCAAAATTGGTAATGGTTTCAAGTATGACGCTGATATTCGGGTCGTTTAAGCCAAGCCGAAAAATACTGCTGCCACCCATGCCATCCAGTGGCTTAACCACGATGTCTTGATGGGTTGTTAAAAACTCACGAATTAAGTCATTGTTCGCTGTGACCAGAAAGTCAGGTGCAAATTGCGGAAAGCGTGTGACGGAAAGTTTTTCATTCCAGCTACGAATTGCGCTGGGGTTGTTGTAAACGTGGGCGCCTTGGTTTGCTGCAATCTCAAGTAAGTAGGTGCTATATAGATATTCGTTATCAAATGGCGGGTCTTTACGCATGATGACGGCATCAAAATCTGCTGGTATATATTCAAATGCTTCTTCTAGCGAGTAGGCTTGCACAGAAGAGGGCGCTGTAAAAGTGAATTTTCTAGCATTGATTCTTGCTACGTCACCACGCAAAAATAGGTCATGTTGCATGCTTACGAATAGTTCATGACCACGGTTACCAGCTTCGCGCATAATTGCGAGGCTAGTGTCTTTCTCGTTTTTTAAGCTTTCGAGAGGATCTAATATAAAAAGTAGTTTTAAGGCAGTTTTCATGCGCGCCTTATAGATTCAATGGATCTTGTTCTTGCAGCTCAATGGCTGCCGCCAGCAAGGCCAAACGCGCCACGACACCATAAGCATAAAAGCGGTTAGGACCTGCATCGGGTGCGCCGGTACAATCAGGCAAGGTGCATGGTTTTTGAAAGGCTAATGGCACAAAATGTGAGCCAGGGGCATTCAAGTTCTCATCCATGCCCCGGTCTGTATGCACACGGTAAAAGCCGCCGATTACAAAGTGGTCCATCATATAGACTACAGGCTCAGCAACCGCATCGTTAATGCTTTCAAAGGTGTAAACACCCTCTTGAATAATCACTTCTGAAACTTGCAAACCTTCTTTTACCACAGACATTTTATTGCGAGCTTTACGGTTCAAGCCGCGTACATCATCTGGTGATTTTACCGTCATAATGCCCATGCCGTAAGTGCCGGCATTCGCTTTTACAATCACGAATGGGTCTTGGGTAACGCCATATTGAGCATATTTTATTTTGATCTTTTCTAACAACTGTTCTACTTTAAGTGCAAGGCAGTCTTCACCGGTACGGGCATGAAAATCTATTTCGCCGCAAGTGTCAAAATAAGGGTTCAATAACCATTCATCAATCCCAAGTAATGCGGAAAACTCACTCACGACACGGTTGTAAGCTGCAAAGTGTTGTGATTTTCGACGGGTACTCCAGCCTGCATGTAGTGGTGGGATTAAATCCTGCTCAAGATTTTTTAGAACTTCTGGAATGCCGGCTGATAAATCGTTGTTCAATAAAATCGCGCAACTATCAAAGTCACCCAAATCTTTATTGATAAGTTTTATGCGATTGCCAATGCGCACAACGGGCTCTAACAATAGCGTATGGCCATCTTGTGTTTCAAGCGCCGTGGGCTCTGTGATTTCTGGCGAAATTGAACCAACCCTAACATCAAGCCCAGCTTGCTTCATAATGTTAACAAGCTCCACGACGTTGCGCAGGTAGTAGGTATTGCGGGTATGATTTTCTGGAATAATCAATAAGCGATGCGCTTCCGGGCAGATTTTTTCAACGGCGACCATCGCCGCATGCACGCTTAAACTTAAGAATTCTGGGTTTAGATTGTTGAAGCCACCTGGAAATAAATTAGTATCGACAGGCGCTAACTTAAAGCCTGAGTTGCGTAAATCGACGCTGGCATAAAACGGTGCGGCGTATTCTAGCCACTGTGTGCGAAACCAATGCTCGATTTTTGGCATGGCATCGAGCATGCTTTTTTCTAGGGATAAAAGTGGACCGTTTAGCGCGGTTGTTAAGTGTGGAACCATAGATTCTCTTTTTTATCGGTTGTGTGCTTTTTTCAAACGATGTACATGCGGCACCTAAATTACCTTGTGTGCTTGCGCATCAGCATGATAGCTACTTCTTACCATGGGGCCGCTGGCTGTATTATTAAAGCCCATGGCCTCGGCTTTTTGTTTGAGTTGATCAAAAGCAGCGGGTTCAACATAACGCATCACGGGTAAATGATGCACACTAGGCTGTAAATATTGGCCTATTGTAAGCATGCTAACCTTGTGCGCACGCAAATCTTGCATCACCGCTAAAATTTCGTCGTCAGTTTCACCTAAACCGAGCATCAAGCCAGATTTTGTTGGTACATTCGGATACAGCTCGCCGAAGGTTTTCAATAAGGCCAATGAGTTTTGATAATCTGAGCCTGGTCGTGCTTGTTTATAGAGGCGCGGCACTGTTTCCAGATTATGGTTCATCACGTCCGGTGGTGCTTTGCTTAAAATTTCCATCGCAAGGTCTAAGCGGCCGCGGAAATCCGGCACTAGGATTTCAATTTTAATATTGGGTGAATGCGTACGTACCGCGTTTATGCAATCCACAAAATGTTGTGCGCCACCATCGCGTAAGTCGTCACGGTCTACGCTGGTAATCACTACGTAATTGAGCTTCATTTGTGCTATGGTACGTGCCAGATTTTCTGGCTCGTTTACATCTGGAGGTAGCGGTTTGCCATGCGCCACATCGCAAAAAGGGCAGCGCCGCGTACAGATGTCACCCAAAATCATAAAGGTGGCCGTGCCGCCACTAAAGCACTCACCTATATTGGGGCAGCTGGCTTCTTCACATACCGTGTGAAGCTTGTTATCACGCAGTATCTTTTTAATTTCTTGATAGCGAGCGGAATCAGGCGCCTTCATACGAATCCACTCAGGCTTACGCTGCATCGGCTGTGGGATGATCTTGATTGGAATGCGCGAGGTTTTTGCGGCATCCCTTTCTTTTACACCAGCGACTTTTACGCCAGAATTTTTGGGGCTATCGATTTTATCGGTATTTACATCAGTCATGCGTGTATCCATTTGCTAAATTAAGGGTGAGTTTATCAATTAGCCTCTCAAGAAGTTTCTCACCAATAGTTTGTATGTTGGTATTAATGCCCAAGTCACTCATTTGTGTGACTTTTAAGCCCACATAACCGCAAGGATCTATCGCATCAAAGGGAGATAAATCCATATTTACATTGAGACTTAAGCCGTGGTAGCAGCAATTATTCTTAATGCGTAAGCCTAGCGAGGCAATTTTGGCACCTTGTACATAAACACCTGGAGCGTCAGTTTTTGCTGAGGCACTGGTTCCATAATCTGCCAATAATGTGATGACAGTATTTTCTAGCATACTGACTAATTTACGGATATTAAGATGGTTACGTTTAAGGTCTAGCATTACATAAATAATGACTTGCCCTGGGCCATGGTAGGTGATTTTTCCACCACGGTCAGTATGTACTAAGGCAATATCATCACGGATTGGTAAGCGCACATTTTTACGATTGAGACCTAATGAATAGACCGGATAATGCTCAGTCAGCCATAGCTCATCCGGTGTATCGCTTTGTCGTTCAGCCGTAAAGTTTTGCATGGCAAGGCAAGTAGCGGCAAAGTCAGTGATGCCCAAATGCCTTACCAATACAGGATGCCGAATTGTTAAAGACTGTTGCATGACAGACTAAAGGAGAGCCTTAATCAGATATTTGCCAGCTTATAGTGCAAACTTAACCAGTGGATGCGCACTGATCAATCGGTAAATGTCATCCAGCTGCGCTTGCGAAATCACATGCACTGCACAAGTCAGGCTGATATATTTACCGCCAGAACTTGCGCGCATTTCAACATGTGCCGCGTTAAACGTCGGGACTATGGTTTGAATCAAATCAATAATCGTTTGTGAGAACGTATCTTGCATTTCACCCATCACTTTAATGGGGAACTCACATGGAAAATCGATTAAGGGAGGTGCGGTATGCGGTTCAATTTCGGCCATGATTGTCGATTACCTTTGCTAATAGCTATTGTAATAGTAATTTGATTGAGTCCCACGCACGGCCTAAAATGCCAGCACCATCAATCGATTTTGCTGCGACCAAAGTACGCTGGTCAATGACTTTGCCATTAAGTGTGAATTTTACGTTACCAATCACCTGGCCTTTAGTAATCGGCGCAACCAAAGGCTGTGTACTTGAAATCACGGCTTTAACATTTGCATATTGGCCTTTTGGTAAGGTCAGGTATAAATCGTTGGCTACTGTCGATGCCAGTTGATTTTCATTGCCTTTCCATACTTTTAGTTGGCTAATGCTTTGACCCTGCTTGTAAACTAAGGTCGAATCAAAATATTGAAAGCCGTAATTGAGTAATTTTTGGCTTTCCGTTGCCCGTGCAGAATCTGTCGGTGCGCCTAGCACTACAGAAATGCGGCGTACACCATCACGTTTTGCTGATGAAATTAAACAAAATCCAGCTGATTCTGTGTGACCTGTTTTCATGCCGTCTACGTTAGGATCTAACCATAACAGGCGATTGCGATTAGGCTGCGTGATTTTATTATAGGTATATTCTTTTACTGAGTATAAGCGTTTATATTCATCAGGAAAGTCTCTGATCAAAGCAGTTGCCAGAATCGATAAATCGTTTGCGGTGGTGTAATGTTGAGAGTCTGGTAGGCCTGTTGCATTCATGTAATGGGTATTTTTCATGCCCAGACGTTGTGCTTCTTTATTCATCATCTCGGCAAATTGCGCTTCAGTGCTAGCGATGCCTTCAGCCAACGCTATTGAAGCATCATTGCCTGATTGTATGATCATACCGTGCAACAGTTCATCTACCGTGACTGGTTTGTTCGGTTCAATAAACATTTTCGAGCCTTCAACTTTCCAGGCAATTTCGCTCACGGGTAATGTTTGCGTAAGTTGCAGATGGCCGTTTTTAAGTGCCTTGAAACTCAAATAAGCGGTCATTATTTTGGTGAGTGAAGCGGGTTCTACACGCATGTCACTATTTAGTGATGCAATTACATTTCCACTGTTAAAGTCTTTCAGTAGATAAGCTTTGACGGCCAAGCTTGGTGGCGGTGCGATTTGCGCATCATCAGCTTGCGCTAACGGAGCAAGGCTGAGACTCGCAATAATAAAAGTTAAAAGTACGTTCTTCAGAAGATGATGAGTGATTTTTTGCATGTTGTTGGCTGATTGACTTAATTAATTTTGGACGATAGCAGGTATGTTTAATTGCCTGCGAATGCTGGCGGCTGAAACATCAGCCTCTTTTCTGTTGGCGTATGGACCAAGCCGTACGCGATATAAAGCATTATTATACACGTTAGCCACTTCTACATTTTCGGCCAGTTGTAATCCTTGAATTTTCTTTAATAAAAGATCACCATTGGCTTCACTTTTGAAAGCACCGGCTTGCACATAATATTGCATGCTTGCGCCATTGGTGCTTGTATTCAAAGGGGTAGTAACAACAGGGCTGGCGTTAACTTCTAATGTCGAAACAGGGTTAGACGCAGCAGCTGTTGGGGTTGATGTTGGAGCTGTAGTTATAGTTGAGGCTATTGCAACTGGCGGCTTGGACATCTTTAGCATCGCTTCGGCGCTGGTATCAATGGTTTCGACTTCAACCAAGCCACTGCCTTGATTGATTAATCTTAGCTTGTAGGCCGCAGCGTAAGATAAATCGATCAGTCTATCGTGTTTGAATGGGCCTCTATCGTTAATGCGAACAATTACAGAGCGGCCATTGGCAGGGTTGGTGACTTTGGCATAGCTTGGAATGGGTAATACCGTATGCGCACCTGACATGCCGTACATGTCGTAAATTTCGCCAGTAGAAGTTTTTTTGCCGTGATATTTTTTGCCATACCAAGAGGCAATGCCTTGCTTTTTGTAAGGTACATAGCTACTCATCGGTATGTATTGCTGGCCTAATGCGATATATGGTTTGTTAGCGCGAACGTATGGGACTTCAGTTTTTAATTGCGCATCGGGAATGCCATCAATATCAGCTGGTGCATTATCGCCTGGGCCGTCATCTAAATAATATCCACCAGCACCTGGTTTTAACGGCGGTTTTGACGCATGGCTTTGCGATGAGTTTGCTGCTGTATTTGCATCAGGTTTAATAGTGGAATTTCCAGCGCAGGACGCAAGTAAGGCTAAACTTAATAATGCGATGATTTTTTTAAGATTTTCCATTTACGTAGCCACCAATTTTTTATGTGTTTGTATGCTCATTAATATACCAAAGCTTAAACATAGCGTCACCATAGAAGTACCACCATAACTAATCAATGGCAATGGTACACCTACCACTGGCAGTATGCCGCTTACCATGCCCATGTTCACAAAGGCATAAGTGAAGAAAGTCAGTGTGATACTGCCGGCTAATAGTCTGGTAAATGTACTTTGTGCTTGGGATGCGATGACTAACCCACGCATAATAAGCAAGCTGAAAAGTAATAGTAATAATAAGTTGCCTAACAAGCCGAATTCTTCACCAAACACGGCAAAAATGAAGTCAGTACTGCGTTCTGGCAAAAAGTCTAACTGAGCTTGCGTGCCTTTAAGCCAGCCTTTTCCTGCCGTGCCGCCAGAGCCTACTGCGATTATCGCTTGTATAGTGTGATAGCCGGCGCCAAGCGGGTCTTGTGTTGGGTCAAGTAGAATCTCAATACGTCGTCTTTGGTAATCATGCAGCATAGACCATAGTATTGGTGTAGAAGCGGCAAATGCCACGCCGCCGCCAACGAGTAATTTCCAGTTTAATCCCGCCAAAAATAATATATAAAAACCTGAAGCTGCAATGAGTATCGCGGTACCTAAATCCGGTTGCTTCATAATCAAAGCGACGGGAACTAATAGCAGTAAACCACCAATCGCAAAATCAGCCATAATAGGCTTGCCTTCTCTTTTTGAGAAATACCAAGCCAGCATCATGGGCATGGCGATACGCATAATCTCAGAAGGTTGAATTTGTGTGAAGCCTAAGCTCAACCAACGGCGTGCGCCGTGGCTTACTGATCCAAATAATGCAACTGCAATTAACAGTAAAACGCCTAAAGCATAAAGTGGCAGTGCGACTCGTTCTAGCTGATTGGGTGCAATATTAGCCGCAGCCCACATAAAACCTAAGGCCACGACAATGTTAAGACCTTGTCCATAAACACGAGAAATATTTTGGCCTGACGCGCTGTAAAGTACAAACAAGCCAAGCAGCAATGTAAAAAATAGACATGCCATCAGGAAAGAATCAATGTGCTTAACCAAATTTTGGAATAGTTTGCTAATCATGTAACTCTTCTTCCGCGCTTGGCTTGGTTGGTGCTGTAATTCCAGACGGTTTTTCTGGCGTCTTGGCACCTGTTTTGGCTGGTTCAGTGACTGGCAATTTACCTAAAAGATAATAATCCATTACTTTTCCTGCAATTGGGCCGCCAGCAGAGCCGCCATGTCCGCCATTTTCTACAATGACTGCTAATGCGATTTTAGGGTCATCAGCCGGAGCGTAGGCAATGAATAAGGCGTGGTCTCGATGGCGTTCGTCAATGCTGCTTGCATTATATTTTTCATTTTGCTTAATGCCAATCACTTGCGCAGTACCCGTTTTTGCAGCAATGGCATAAGTAGCATTTGCCCCAACACTAGCCGCTGTGCCGCCGGGTAGTGTTACATCAATCATGCCACGTTTCACTATGGCAATATTTTCAGTATTAAGCTCAACTTTATCCTGTACTACTTCAGGAATAGTTTGAGTTTCGCCTGTAATCGCTTTTTGAATTTGCGTGACTAGATGCGGCTTCATTGCTACCCCGTTGTTGGCTAATATTGCCGTGGCTTGTGCCAGTTGCATCGGCGTCACTAAAGTATAGCCTTGTCCGATACCGACAATAACCGTTTCACCTTGATACCATGGCTGTTTGTATCTGCGCATTTTCCATTCTGGAGTTGGGAGTAATCCTTCAATTTCACCTTGAATGTCGATGTCGGACTTTCTTCCAAATCCAAAATGGCGTACAAAAGTGCTTAGTTTGTCGATGCCTAATTCCAGCGCTAAGCCATAAAAAAAGGTGTCACAAGAAACAGTAATTGCGCGCTGCATGTCTACCATGCCATGGCCGCCGGGTTTCCAGTCGCGGTAACGATGCGTACTGTTGGGTAACGCAAAGTAACCGGCATCTTGAATAGAAAAAGGTGGCAAACGTTTGCCATTTTCTAATCCGGCCATCGCTACAAATGGTTTAAAAGTAGAGCCAGGTGGGTAAATGCCCCGTATTGGGCGGTTGATTAGCGGTTTGTCTAATGATTCGTTGAGTGATTTCCAGTTTTCAACATCAATGCCATCTACAAATAGATTAGGATCAAACGTCGGTTGGCTCACATATGCCAATACTGCCCCAGTTTTTGGATCAATAGCGACGAGTGCGCCACGATGCTCACCAAAAGCGGTTTCGGCAATTTCTTGTAATTTGCTGTCTACCGATAACATTATATTGTCACCCGGAGATGGTGCTGTGCTAGATAAAACCCTTACTGCACGACCATCAGCGTCGATCTCCACTTGCTGAAAGCCGGTGGTGCCATGTAAAAAGTGCTCATAAAACTGCTCTACACCACTTTTGCCAACGTGGTCAGAGCCCTTGTAATTGGAGAGGTCTCCTGATTTTTCAAGCCCCGTTAAATCTTTGTCGTTGATTCGTCCGATATAGCCCAGCATGTGCGCACCCAGCTTGCCTAGCGGGTAATGTCGAAATAATCGAGATTTGATTTCTACACCAGGAAAACGGTAATGGTTGACCGCAAAGTTCGCAGCCTCAACTTCATTGAGGTGCGTGCGAATAGGCACACTTTCAAAGTTACGGCTTTCCTCACGCAGTTTGTTAAAGCGTTTACGATCAAGTGCGCTAATTTCGATCAGTTTGCTGACTTCGGTAATCGTGGCTTCAAGGTCATCCACTTTTGACGGGGTGATTTCCAAGGTGTAAACAAAGAAATTATGCGCGAGTACCACACCCTTTTTATCGAGAATTAAGCCGCGATTAGGTACGATAGGTACTAGCGAAATGCGATTGTTCTCGGCTAGAGTTTGGTAGTGGTTGTATTGAGAAATCTGCAGATAAAAAAATCGAGCAGCAAGCACGCCAAAAAGTGCCAGTACTACAAACGCAGTAAAGCCTAATCTGAGCCTGAAATAATATTGCTCATGTTGAAAGTTTTTTAGTTCGGCACGCATGCTTAATTGCCAAGCATCAGGCTTCTGGGTGTTGCAATATCAAGAGCCACGCGCACGTCCACCTGTATTTAAGCCAAACAACACAGCAATTCGCCACAATAAAACGCCTGTGACGCTAGGTAAAAAATAGATCCAACCAGATAATTGCGCACCACCAAAAATCTTTAGAATAAGCAATGTGACCTGTGAAATAATCAGCAGTAAAAATACGTAAAATAGCTGTTGTGTGCCACTGTATAACACTAAACGCCGTTGATACATCACGGCAAAAAATGCAGTGACTGTGTAAGCAAGTGCGTACTGCCCAAAAGTGCCGCCAGTCGCTAAGTCCATAAACAAACCTGCAAACCATGCAGTTCCGATATTGCAAAAATTAGGTGCACGTATTAGCCAAAATATAATGACCAGCAATAAAAAATCGGGGCGCAATTTTAAAGAAAATCCAGCCCATGGCAATAATATGCAGATAAATGCCAATAAGAGCGATAAGTAGATAGATTGAAGCTTACTCGGGCGCATGCTGTTTATCCTGCAGGCTAGCTTGTGGTTTTTCTGGTGTTTGTTGAGTTGGTTTTTTAATGGGGTCTGTTTTTATTTTGTTGGTGGATGAACCGCTAGGTTTGGCATGGTTGGTCGCAGTGCTGGTAGGCGATTCGGTCTGTGGAATGCTCACCAAAAGCACTTGCCTATGGTTTTCTACGCCACCTGTAGGCACGCAAATAATACGGGCGAAAGGTGAGTCTGGGGTAGTCTCTATGTGCGAAACCGTAGCAACGGCAAGACCGACAGGGTAAATGCCGTCTATGCCAGAAGTCACTAAAGTGTCGCCGCGGCGTATATCTACATTGGCGGGCAAGTAAGGTAAATCTAAAGTATTGTCGCGACCATGGCCAAAGGCTATGGCGCGTAAACCGTTACGTTCTACTTGAATTGGAATTGCGAGTGACTTGTCAGTAATGAGCGTGACTTCGCTGCTTCGCGGGTAGGTGCGGGTTACTTGACCAATGACACCAGTTGCATCAACGACTGCTTCACCAGCTACAATTTGATGCACTTCACCTCGATTAACAATTACTTTTTTGGTAAAGGGATCGCGACCTACGTGCATGATTTCGCCCAATATACTACTTTCTACTAATGCTTTATTGGCCTCAAGCAATTGACGAAGATGATCGTTTTCAAGTGCCAGCGTGTTGAGGCGCTGTAGCGCGATATCCTGTTTTAGTGCTTGTTGTTTTAATCGCTGATTTTCATTTAATAAATGATGGTGTGTAGTAAAGTATTCAGCAGTACTGTTATAAAATTGAGATGGTGCGTTAGCTACTATTTGTAATGGATGCAAGATCCCCACCAGAGTTTGGCGCACACTAGTCAGCACTTGCAGGCGTGAGTCGGTAGCAATCAGCGCTAATGATAAGGCCGAAAAAAACACCAAGCGTGCAAAAGCACTTGGGCCACGCACAAAGAATGCAGGGGCTTGTTGTTGCTCAAGTTTGTGATTAAAGCCTCGCGCCATTGGTTAAACTATACTCAATATCTCTGTTACGTAAAGGGTTTCTAGCTAAATTACTACGATTAAGAAGGATGACTTATTTGATTATTCAAATGGGCGAAAATATAAAATTAGGCCGTATTAAACGGCCTAAAAACACAATACTACCACGACTTAACTTATGCTTTTCAGCGCATGTATTTGTCGCTTCAAATTACTCGTAAGCGAAAATGCTGCCTAGCTTATCCATTTCTTCTAAAGCGCGACCACAACCACGTGCTACGCAGGTTAAAGGATCTTCTGCAACAATGACTGGTAGGCCAGTCTCTTCAACCAGTAATCTGTCTAAATCACGCAGTAAAGCACCGCCACCGGTCAGCACCATGCCTTTTTCAGCAATATCAGCACCTAACTCAGGTGGCGTTTGCTCTAAGGCCGACTTCACCGCGCCTACAATCGCGTTCAGAGGTTCAGTCAAGGCTTCCAAGATTTCGTTGCTGGAAATAGTGAATTTGCGTGGCAAGCCTTCTGCAAGGTTGCGACCAGTCACTTCCATCTCCAATACGGCAGAACCTGGGAAGGCAGAACCAATTTTTTTCTTGATCGCTTCAGCCGTCGGCTCTGAAATTTGCATGCCATAATTGCGGCGAATGTAATCAATGATCGCCTGGTCAAACTTGTCGCCGCCTACGCGCTCAGATTTAGCGTAAACGATACCGCCGAGTGAGATCACGCCCACTTCAGTGGTGCCGCCGCCAATATCCACTACCATAGATCCCGTAGCTTCAGAAACTGGCATGCCGGCACCAATCGCCGCTGCCATTGGCTCTTCAATTAAGAATACCTGCTTAGCACCCGCGCGCTCAGCGGACTCTTTAATGGCTCGGCGTTCAACTTGGGTAGAACCAACCGGCACACAAATGATGATGCGTGGGCTGGGTGAAAACCAGCGTGCATCATGCACACGGCGAATAAAATATTTGAGCATTTGCTCAGTAATGGTGAAATCTGCAATCACGCCATCTTTCATCGGGCGAATCGCTTGAATATTAGCTGGTGCGCGACCAAGCATGCCTTTGGCTTCAGCGCCAACGGCCAGTAGAATTTTCTTGCCACCTGGGCCGCCCTCTAGGCGAATCGCAACCACTGAAGGCTCATCTAGAACGATGCCTTTACCGCGTGCGTAAATAAGTGTATTTGCGGTGCCTAAGTCAATGGCAAGGTCATTTGAAAAATAACTAGTTATAAAACCGAACATTATGTTTTTCCTGTGGTTTAAAGCATGGTCAATACGATTTTGATGAGGGCGCTAACTTAATCTCTTTTACACGATTAAGGTGCGCTAAAAATCAAGGTATAATACCGCATATCTCGTTGAAAATTAAGATGTGATTACAACTTATTACAAAACGGCGACTTCATGGTGACTTGAAATTGACGTTACGGAAAACGCACCATTTATATTTTGGATTATTGAAGCATGGCACTTAGCATTGAAGATATTAAAAAAGTCGCGCATCTGGCGCGCATCGAGGTGAGCGATAGCGATGCCGCTGCCACTTTAACCAAGCTTACCGGTATTTTGGGCTTGATCGAGCAAATGCAGGCGGTAGACACAAGCGGTATTGAGCCTATGTCGCATTCGCAAGAGTTAAGCCAGCGCTTGCGTGATGACGTGGTGACCAAAACCAATCTTCGCGATGAATTTCAAAAAAATGCACCTGTTTTAGGCAATGGCTCCACAGAGCAGGCTGTTGCAGGCGGCCTGTATCTCGTACCTAAAGTAATCGAATAATTATGATCAATAATAGTTTAAAACAGCTTGGCGATATGCTCCAAGCCAAGACAATATCTAGCGTTGAATTAACGCAATCATTTCTTGCTAGAATTTCGCAATATAACCCCAGCATCAACGCTTACATAAGTTTGGATGAATCCAAGACCTTGGCGCAGGCTAAAGCCGCCGATGCACGCATCGCCGCTGGTAATGCAGCGCCTTTGACAGGTATACCAATCGCGCAGAAAGACATTTTTTGTGCAAAAGACTGGCGTACGACTTGTGGCTCTAAAATGCTCGCCAATTTTATTTCGCCGTATGATGCGCATATTATTAGCCAGTTTGATGCAGTGGGTGCGGTGAATCTGGGTAAGACCAATATGGATGAGTTTGCGATGGGTTCCTCTAACGAAACCAGTTATTTTGGCGGCGTTAAAAATCCATGGAGTTATGATCGCGTGCCTGGCGGCAGTAGCGGTGGTAGTGCCGCGGCAGTGGCAGCACGACTTTGCGCGGCAGCAACTGGAACGGATACTGGTGGATCGATTCGCCAGCCAGCCAGCTTATGCGGATTGACAGGTTTAAAGCCGACTTACGGCGTGGTATCGCGTTTTGGCATGATTGCTTTTGCGTCTTCCTTAGACCAAGCAGGTCCAATGGCTAAAAGCGCAGAAGACTGCGCACTGATGATGAACGTGATGGCCGGTTTTGATGAACGCGATTCAACCAGCCTGAATCGTGCAAAAGAAGATTACACCAAAGACCTCAATAAGCCTCTAGCCGGCTTAAAAGTCGGTTTGCCAAAAGAATTTTTTGCTGAAGGTTTAGATGCCAGCGTTGGTAAAGTCATCGAAACCGCAATTGAGGAATACAAAAAACTAGGCGCAGAGATTGTAGAAATCTCACTGCCAAATACCGGCTTATCAATTCCCGTGTATTACGTACTGGCACCGGCCGAAGCCTCTAGTAACTTGTCTCGCTACGATGGCGTCCGTTACGGACATCGTGCTGCTGAATATACCGATTTGATGGATATGTACTGCAAGAGCCGCGCTGAAGGCTTTGGTGCGGAAGTGAAGCGCCGTATTTTAATCGGTACTTATGTATTGAGTGCAGGTTATTACGATGCTTATTATTTAAAAGCGCAACAAATTCGTCGCTTAATTGCACAGGATTTTGTTGAGGCTTTTAATAAATGCGATGTGATTATGGGACCGGCGGCGCCGTCCACCGCTTTTAAAGCAGGTGAAAAAGTAGATGATCCCGTCGCGATGTACTTACAGGATATTTATACCATTTCTACTAATCTGGCGGGCTTGCCAGGCATGAGTGTGCCAGCAGGTTTCGCGCAAAGTGATGATGGGAAATCGTTGCCGGTAGGATTGCAAATCATCGGTAATTATTTTGATGAGGCACGCATGCTCAATGTCGCGCATCAATATCAACAAGTCACAGATTGGCATGTTCAGACTCCAAATTTGGACAAGTCAGAAGGAAAAGCATAATGGAATGGGAAGTCGTCATTGGGTTAGAAACACACGCCCAGCTGCAAACTAATACTAAGATTTTTTCTGGTGCGTCTATAAAGTACGGTGCGGAACCAAACACGCAAGCTTGTGAAGTAAGCATCGCCTTGCCCGGCGTGTTACCTGTGTTGAACAGGCAAGCGGTACATTGCGCTATTAAATTTGGTCTTGCTATCAATGCTGAAATTGCACCGCGCTCAGTATTTGCGCGTAAGAACTATTTCTATCCAGACTTACCCAAAGGCTACCAAATTAGTCAATTTGAGTTGCCAGTCGTAGGTAAAGGCGCAGTTACCATACAAGTGCCCTCCGTAGGCAAAAATGCGGCGTATGAAAAAGTGGTTAATATTACGCGTGCACATTTGGAAGAAGATGCCGGTAAGTCGGTGCACGGCGCCGTTGAAGGCATGAGCGGTATCGACCTGAACCGTGCCGGTACGCCTTTATTAGAAATCGTGACTGAGCCTGATATGCGTTCAGCTGCAGAAGCGGTAGCCTATGCAAAACAATTGCATGAGTTAGTACAATGGATAGGGATCTGCGACGGCAATATGCAAGAAGGCAGTTTTCGTTGTGACGTGAATGTATCTGTACGCCCGAAAGGCACTGAAAAACTAGGCACTCGACGAGAGATTAAAAACCTCAATTCATTCAAATTCATGCAACAAGCCATTGAATATGAAACCCGATGGCAGATAGAAACGCTGGAAGATGGCGGCACGATTCATCAGGCTACTGTATTGTTTAACCCAGACACTGGCGAAACCCGTGCGATGCGTAGCAAAGAAGAAGCAAACGATTACCGTTACTTCCCAGATCCTGACTTGTTGCCCTTAGTCATTACTGAAGCTGACAAAGCGCTCGTTCAAGCCGAGATGCCAGAGTTGCCTTCCGCTATGAAAGCGCGTTTTGAAACACAGTATGGCTTATCTGGCTATGATGCCAGTGCTCTGACAACATCGCGGGAGTTGGCCGATTATTTTGTCGCCACAGTTGAAGCGGGTGCTGATGCGAAACAAGCAGCAAACTGGGTTACTGGCAACGTCATGGCTAAGGTTAATTCTGTTAATTCAGAAGCTTATTCAATATCTTCCTCTAAGGTAGGTTCCGAGCACTTAGCACAATTACTTAAACGTATTGCTGACGGCACAGTTTCGAACAATGCGGCCAAGCAAGTGTTTGAGGAGCTTTGGGTTCAAAACACACTAACAAATGTAAGTGTTCAGCTGACGGGGTCGACAATAACATCACAATTAGGGGCAATTGATGCCATCATTGAAGCAAAAGGACTTAAACAAGAATCTGACAGCGGTGCGATTGAAGCGATTGTTGATGAAGTATTAGCCGCAAATGCAGCGATGGTTGAAGAGTTTAAAGCGGGTAAAGAAAAAGCCTTCAATGCGCTAGTGGGTCAAGCCATGAAAGCGTCAAAAGGTAAAGCTAACCCTGCGCAAGTAAATGATATCTTGAAGAAAAAACTAACAAGTTAGTGCATTAAATTTACTTGAATTAGACCGAAACTATAGCAATTGAACATTGTTAATACCATTTAACTGGCAATAAGCTGAACTGCAACCTACAGTGCTAATGCCAGTTTTTAAGTAATCGTTTCAAAGACTATTCGTTTTGTTTTTAATCGCAAGGAAGCGGATTTTGTCATCATCAAAACGTTTTTTTGTATTTTCCATTGCGGCCTTACGTTCATTGATGAGTTGATTTTGCTTGGCAATGTCCGCTATATTACTTTTAATCTCCGCATTTAAATCGGCCGGTACAGGTTTGTGGTTTTTGATGAGGTTATTTGCCGAGTTCTGATTCTCAGCCAGCTTTTTTAAGCTATTATTTTTTTGCAATTGCAAACTTTCCACCGCCACTAGATCAAGTTGTAAGTTGCGGTCTCGTGCTAAATCAATTTCTGTCGCGTTGCTAAAAGAGTCAACAAGTGCTTTGTCTTTTTTATCTTGCTCTTGTTTGGCGGCATCAATGGCTTCGATTTGGATGTTGTTTGGTTTATTGCGTTTAATTGTGATGCCTTGTGGACTAATCACCGAGTTCTCGGTATTCGCATATTGTGCGGGCACATTGTCGCCATAGTGGGTGTTGCCTTTTTCGTCTTTCCATTTGACGATTTTGCCTGCGCTGTATGCGGGCTGCGAAAGAAGGTTAAGCGAGAATAGACAAGAAAGCAGCATGGCAAATAAGACTAAATTCGGGGAAGCGTTTTTAGTCTTATTTGTGATGCTAACCATATTTATTGCCCGTAATTTCATTTTAGTGAAAATCTGAATCCACTTTAGTCGTTAATCAACGCCATACTTTTGTCGATACGCCTTAACTGCTTGCAAGTTTTGCGCCATCTCTTGTTTCTGACTCAGATAATCCATTAAATCGCTCAAGTTTGCAATCGCACAAACAGGTATTTGGTTGTTTTTAACTACTTCTTGCACAGCCGATAATTCACCTAAGCCTTTTTCCTGCCTATCAATGGCAATGGCAACGCCGCAAGCAGTGGCACCGTTCGCCTTGATGAGCTTAACCGACTCTCGTACTGAAGTTCCTGCTGAAATTACATCGTCAATGATGAGAACGCGGCCTTTTAACGGGCTGCCGACAATTACGCCGCCCTCACCGTGGTCTTTGGCTTCTTTGCGGTTATAGGCATAAGGCACATTGTGACCATTTTTGGCAAACGCGATGGCAATACTGGCTACTAATGTAATACCTTTGTAGGCGGGGCCGAATAGCATGTCAAATTCAATGCCGGAATTGGTAATGGCCGCGGCATAAAATTCGCCGAGCTTCATTAAGCTTTCACCGTCATTAAATAGGCCTGCATTAAAAAAATATGGGCTTAAGCGCCCCGCCTTGGTTGTAAATTCACCAAAGCGTAAAACCTCTTTTTTAATGGCAAATGCGATAAACTCTTGTCTAAAGTCATTGATGCTTTCATTTGTAGTATTTGAGTTCATATATTTAAGAAAATTGAGGAATAAGTTTTGAAGATTATATCGCTAAACCTAAACGGCATACGCTCTGCGACAAATAAAGGTGTACAGGCTTGGCTACAAAAGCAAGATGCTGATATTGTTTGCATGCAAGAAATCAAGGCGCAAGCGGCCGATATGACCGTGGAGATGCATAACCCAGCTGGTTATTTTGGCAATTTCCATTATGCTGAGAAAAAAGGCTATAGCGGTGTCGGTATATACTCTAAAGCTAAGCCAGACAAGGTGATTGAAGGTTTGGAAATTGCTGATATTGATAACGAAGGGCGCTATTTGGAATGTCAATTTGGCAATTTAAGTGTTATTTCGCTGTATTTACCCTCAGGCTCAAGTGGCGAGGAACGTCAGGCATTTAAGTTTAGCGTGATGACGCGTTTTATGCTGCATTTGCAAGCCTTGATTAAAAGTGGTCGTGAAGTGGTGATTTGCGGAGATTGGAATATTGCACACAAAGAAGCTGATCTTAAAAACTACAAAGGCAATAAAAAGAACTCGGGATTCCTACCTGAAGAGCGCTTGTGGTTGACTGAATTGTTTGACCAGGTTGGATGGGTAGATGTTTACCGTAAGCTGCATCCGGACACGACTGATGCGTGCTATACCTGGTGGAGCAATCGAGGTCAGGCTTGGGCTAAAAACGTAGGTTGGCGTATCGATTATCAGATTGCTACGCCGGCAACTGCAGCCAAGGCTGTTTCAGCAAGCATTTACAAGGATGAACGCTTTAGTGATCACGCACCTTTGATTATTGATTATCAAAGTTAAGGGCACCTCTAATAATTCAACCTTCGTCGCCATACTTCGTTGCTCACGAAAAATGATTCCTTACATATCAAATATATGCGGCGTCATAATTTTTCACTTGCGCCTTGTCTGGCTAAGAAATTTGAATTATTAGAGGTACCCTTAAATGATTTTTCTGGCTCAAACGCATTCCAGGGGGCTACTTTAATAAGTAATAACATGCCGGGGATTGCGGCTAGAAAGCAGAAAATAAAGAAGTTTTTCCAGCCTAAGCCCTCTACCAGATAACCGGTAGCGGCATTGGCAAAGGTACGCGGCACCGCTGCCAGACTGGTAAATAGCGCAAATTGTGTCGCGGTATAAAGCGGGTGGGTGGTATTGGCAATGTATGACACAAAAGCGGCGGTGCCTAAGCCAACCCCCAGCGCTTCAACACCTATCACCAAGCCTAAAACAACAGCATTGTGACCTACCGTTGCCAGCAAGACAAAGCCTAATATCGCCAGCATTTGCACTGCGCCAAATAGCCATAATGCGCGATTGATACCTAGTTTTAGCATCCAGACACCGCCAAGTATTCCACCGATAACACTGGGCCATAAACCCGCATTTTTGGCAATGAGGCCAATTTCAGTTTTGCTGAATCCCATGTCTAAATAAAACGGTGTAGCAAGTGCGGTAGCCATGCTATCGCCCAATTTATAAAAGAAAATGAAGGCTAAAACCAGCAACGCAGATTGCCAGCCATGTCGGCCAATAAACTCCTGAAAAGGCTCGGTAACTGCTGCCCGCAGGGTTTTGGGTGCGCCACTTTTTAACGCAGGCTCTTTTACAAAAATCGTCATTAAAATACCGGGTAACATAAACAGCGCAGTAATCAAAAATACGCTGTGCCAAGGTAAGTGGTCCGCTAGTATTAATGAAAGTGAGCCTGGAATCAAACCGGCGATCTTATAGGCATTTACGTGTATTGCATTACCTAAACCCAGCTCATTATCTAGCAATAACTCACGGCGGTAAGCATCTAATACAATGTCTTGCGACGCGCTAAAAAAGGCGACCACGCCGGCTAAATAAGCAATCGTCCAAATATCCAGCTTGGGGTTGAATGCGCCAAAAACTGGAATGGATAACAGTAACAGAATTTGAGAAATGAGCAGCCAGCCACGCCTGCGGCCTAATGGCGGAATGTAGCGGTCAAATAATGGCGCCCATAAAAACTTCCACGTGAACGGCAGGCTAATGAGCGCAAATAAGCCGATGGCTTTTAAGTTGACGCCTTCAGAGCGCAACCATGCGGGAAGCAAGCTGATAAGTATGTAAAGCGGTAACCCTGAGCTAAAGCCTGTGAAGATGCAAATGAGCATGCGTTTGTTGAGCAACGCTTGCCAGATGCTAGGTTTAATGGTCATGAGCTGATAGCCAAGCTATTTTAGTTGAGTGTTTTCTAAGCGATACATTGCCAAATTGCCCATTAAATTTGGCATAAACGTCACTGGTTTATTGTCGGTGAGTACCAAGCGTTCTTTGACCGTAATGTTACCGCTTTCGCAAAATTGATCGAAATCGTTGATGGTGCATAAATGCACATTGGGCGTATTGAACCACTGGTGCGGCAAGCTTTTTGAAACAGGCATATTCCCTGTAAGAATTTGTCGCCGATTTCGCCAATAGCCAAAGTTAGGAAAAGTCACAATTACTTCGTGGCCTATACGCAGCATTTCGCGCACGATGCCTTCAGTATTATGCACGGCTTGCAAGGTTTGCGAGAGTATCACCGTGTCAAACGATTGGTCTTCAAAGCCGGATAGGCCAGCTTCCAAGTCCATTTGAATCACGTTAATGCCGCTGCTCATACATGCCAGCCAATTAGCATCATCTTTTTCTACACCGTAACCGCGCACTTCTAATGATGCTTTCAAGTATTGCAGTAATGCGCCATCGCCACAGCCTAAATCCAGTACTTTTGCGCCAAATGGCAACCAGCTGGCGATGATAGCAAAGTCATGTCTGAATTCTTGCCCAAACTTTTTCTCGAATTCTTGTTTAGTGACAGTCATGCTTTACCCCCAACCTGAATATTATTTAAGTAGCTGCGTAATATTGCATGGTAGTGTGGGTCTGGCATTAAAAACGCATCATGGCCATGCGCTGCGGTCACTTCAGCATAACTTACGGTGCGTTCATTATCGAGCAGCGCTTTGACAATTTCGCGTGAGCGTGCTGGTGAAAAACGCCAATCACTGGTGAATGAAACGACTAAAAACTGTGCCGTGACTTTTTTCAAAGCGCAGGTCAAATCACCGCCGAAGTCTAGCGCCGGGTCAAAATAATCTAAGGCCCGCGTCATACGCAAATAGGTGTTGGCATCAAACTCGCCAGCAAATTTATCACCTTGATAGCGTAAGTAAGATTCCATTTCAAATTCAGCATCAAAGCTATATTTAATGGTATCTTTAAGTTTTCGACCAAACTTTGCACCCATGGCATCATCACTTAAATAGGTAATGTGGCCAAGCATACGGGCGATTCTTAAGCCGCTTTTCGGTACAACGCCATGTGCGTAATAATCACCGCCATGAAACTCAGGGTCGGTAATAATCGCTTGGCGCGCAACCTCGTTAAACGCCATATTCTGTGCGGTTAGGTTCGGTGCGGAGGCGATCACCAAAGCATGGCGCACACGTTCAGGATAGGCAATCGTCCATTGCAATGCCTGCATACCACCGAGGCTGCCGCCGACAACTGCGGCTAACTGTTGAATGCCTAAGTAATCGGCCAATAAGGTTTGTGATGTCACCCAATCTTCAACCGTAAGTATTGGAAATTTCGAACCCCAAGGCTGTCCAGTGGCAGGGTTAATACTGACTGCGCCAGTGCTGCCGTGGCAGCCGCCTAGGTTATTCACACCAATCACAAAGAATTTGTTGGTATCTAATGGTTTATTCGGACCAATTAAGTTATCCCACCAGCCTGGATATTTATCATCTTTAGAATACCTGCCTGCCACGTGGTGCGTGCCTGACAGTGCATGACAGATTAAAACCGCATTCGATTTATCGGCATTCAAAGTGCCGTAAGTTTCAAAAACCAGGTCGAATTGCGGTAGAACCGCACCGCTTTTAAGCGTGAGAGGCGCATCAAAATGCGCAGTTTGGGGGGCAACGATGCCAACGGAGTTAATTTCTTGCATAATGTGATTATACTATGGCTTATTAAAATTGTTGGCTTGTGAAATTTCAACCTGCAGTTAAGGCATGCTAATCAAGCGCATTAAATTTAAAGAGGCTTTATGGCGCATCCAGATAACATTCAACGATTTGAAAATCATCTCCCCCAATTAGCTGCTGGCGTTTATGTACATCAAACCGCTACCATTATTGGCGAAGTTTCCGTAGGCGAAAACAGTTCAGTGTGGCCGGGAGCTGTGATTCGCGGCGATATTAACTTTATCCGCATTGGTAAGAATACTAATATTCAAGATTTAAGCGTACTGCACGTCAATTATAAATCCAGTAGTGATCCTGCAGGTTCGCCGCTCATTATTGGCAACAACGTGACGATTGGTCACAGCGTGATTTTGCACGGCTGTACTATCGGGGATGAATGCCTGATTGGCATGGGTAGCATCGTGATGGATAAAGTTGAGGTACAAAAAACGGTGCTGCTTGGTGCTGGCAGCCTGGTGCCATCAGGTGCAGTACTTGAAAGTGGACACCTTTATATGGGGCGGCCAGCCAAGAAAGTACGTATTTTAACCGTCGATGAAGTCGCACACTTAAAAGATTCTGCGGATGGATATGTGAGGGTTAAAGATGCATATTTACACGCATGAGTAGTCATTCAGCGATCACTTTGATACTGTTGCCGGGCATGGATGGTACGGGTGAGATGTTTCAACCATTGTTGCAAGCATTGCCTGCTGATATCAAAGCGATAGTCGTTAGCTATCCAACTACCGAAGTCATGGACTATGCAGCATTAGTCGAGTTGGCAAGCACTTATATTCCTAAAAGTGCTCCTTATATTTTGCTTGGCGAGTCATTCTCCGGCCCGGTGGCTATTCAGCTTGCAGCCAATGCTGGGGATCAGTTAAAAGGCCTTATTCTATCTGGTTCTTTTGCGCGCAATCCAAGGCCAATGTTGTCAAAACTGAGTTTTTTGGTACCGACAATTACTATTAATCAATTTTTGTTGCCCATGGTCAGCCGGCTCGTGATGGGTGGTTTTAATAATCAACGGATATATACCATGCTAGGTAAAGCCTTTTTTATGGTTTCACCTATTATCTTACGTGCTAGATTAAATGAGGTGATTAAGGTCGATTTTTCAGACAAGCTCGCAAATATTAAGGTGCCGATACTTTACTTACGTGGGCGGCACGATCGCTTAGTGCCGGCCTCTGCCTCAAAACTAATTTTCAATTTAGCAAAAAATGTAGCAATAGTTGAGCTGGATGCACCGCATTTACTGCTTCAGATAGCCACGCAAGAAGCAGCTACAACGATCAATCAATTTATTAAAAAACACTTTGGAATCTAACGTTTAAGCGGATAACAGAATTGTTGCCAATAAGCGTGAGGCAAATGATATTTACCAATTTAAAACTGTGGATTAAATGCTCAATCCCAATGCGTGCTGACAATCAATGGATTTTTAGCGATGGTGACGCGATTGTTGCGGCCTAAATCCTTAATTGTTGCAATGTTCGTTAAACCCGCATGTGCCATTAAATCTGTCACTGAAGCCGCTTGATTATAGCCATGTTCCAACATCAGCCAACCTTGCGGTTTCAAGTAAATCAAGCAATTATCAATAATGCGACGAATGTCATCTAGGCCATCCATGCCTGAAGCCAGCGCCGATATTGGCTCAAAGCGTAAATCGCCTTGGGTTAAATGCACATCATCCTGCTCGATATAAGGTGGGTTGCTGACGATGACATCAAATTTTTCGCCTGTTAGTTCGTCAAACCAATTGCTCAATACAAATTGCACATTAGGTATCGTTAAGTTTTGTGCATTTTTTTTGGCGATTTTTAACGCGGCTTCTGAGGCATCTACCGCCATAACATTAGCTAGCGGACGATTTCTAGCAATCGCCAGCGCAATTGCACCGGAGCCAGTGCCTAGATCTAATATTGAGCTGCTGACGTTGCTTTGAATCTTAACTAAAGCGGCTTCTACTAGCGTTTCAGTATCTGGTCGTGGAATAAGTGTGGCTGGCGTCACCAGCAAATCCAAGCCATAAAACTCGCGGCATTCCAAAATGTACGCCACCGGTTCGCCAGCTAATCGGCGTGTTAGTAATGCCTGAAAGTCCGCATGCTTACTGGCTTGCAGGGCATCGTTGTCGTGAGAAATTAACCATGCGCGATTTACATTTAGCGTGGTTTGTAAAAGCAGTTGCGCTTCCAGTCGCGCCTCACTAGGGTCTAAATTCAGCTGCTTGGTAATCTGGGTTTGAGCCTCTACCAAAGTTTGACGTACTGTTTTAGTCAATTAATTATGATCAAACTTAATTGTCATCAAGCTTAATTGTCATCACTTAGGCTGGCCAGTAAATCAGCCTGATGTTCAGCGGATAATGCGCCAATCAACTCATCCATATCGCCTTCGGTAATCGCATCAATCTTATACAGCGTAAGGTTAATTCGATGGTCGGTAATACGGCCTTGCGGGTAGTTGTAGGTTCTGATGCGCTCTGATCGGTCGCCCGAGCCAATCAAACTTTTACGCTCGCTGGCAATTTTAGATTGCTGCGCCCGCACTTCAGCATCTTTAATCCGCGCGACTAAGACACTCATGGCTTGTGCTTTGTTCTTGTGCTGACTACGATCGTCTTGGCATTCCACCACGATGCCAGTAGGCAAGTGGGTGATACGCACGGCAGAGTCTGTTTTATTGATGTGTTGACCGCCGGCGCCACTTGCACGATAAGTATCTATGCGGATCTCAGCCGGGTTGATGACGACATCCGAGACTTCATCGGCTTCTGCCAATATTGCAACGGTACAGGCCGAAGTGTGGATGCGGCCTTGCGTTTCGGTATCAGGCACACGTTGAACTCTATGCACGCCAGACTCGAATTTGAGTTTTGAGTAAGCGCCATAGCCTTCTATCTTGGCGATTATTTCTTTGTAACCACCTATTTCAGATTCGTTAGCTGAAACAACTTCGACTTTCCAGCGTTGGCGCTCGGCATAGCGTGTATACATGCGAAAAAGATCGCCAGCAAATAGGCCAGACTCATCGCCGCCGGTACCTGCGCGGATTTCCAAAAAGAGATTTCGGTCATCATTTGGGTCTTTAGGCAGCAGCAATGTCTGCAGATTCTTTTCAATGGCTTCGGTTTTGGCTTTGCATTGCTCAATTTCGTCTAAAGCAAACTCTTTCATGTCTGGGTCGCTTAACATTTTCTGCGCCTCATTCATGTCTGCCTCAACCTGCTCAAAAGCGCGATATTGCTCTACGATAGGGGTGATCTCAGCGTGTTCTTGCGTGATTTTGCGATAATTATCCATGTTACTGGTCGCATTTTCAGAGCTCATCAGCCTGTTTATTTCTTCTAAACGCTCGCTCAAATTGGCGAGCTTTGTAATCATGCTGGGTTTCATTGGGTATGGATTCTTCTGGGAACTTTTGTTTAACTTTTAGTAAAGCCTAATGGTAATCAGGTCTAAGTGCTAATGTGATACAGCTGTTTTATTATATCTTCCAGCTTTGTATGTTCGTCACCATGTGCCTGATTAAGCGCATGACTAGGAGCATGCAGAAACTTATTGGTCAGAGCATTACTTAGCGCTTCCAGTACTTTTTCTGCGCTCTCGCCTTTTTGAATCAGCTTGAGTGCTTTTTCTAGTTCAGCTTTACGGGTCACTTCAGCTTGGTCGCGTAGTGCTTTGATCGTGGGCACGGAGTCGCGCTTTTTAAGCCAATGCATAAAGTTGTCTACGCGTGCTGCGACAATGATCTCAGCATCAATCGCAGCAGTCTGGCGGTTTACCATGCCATCTGTCACTACTTGCGCAAGGTCATCTACGGTGTATAAAAACACATCGTCTAACTCAGCTACTTCGGCCTCAATATCACGCGGGACGGCTAAATCCACCATGAAAATCGGGCGATGGCGCCGTGCTTTAATTGCGCTTTCAACCATGCCTAAGCCTACAATCGGCAATTGGCTGGCGGTACTGGTAATCACGATATCAAATTCAGCAAAACGTTCAGGCAAATCGTTCAGCAGAATAGCCTGCCCGCCAATTTTGGTCGCCAAGGTTTCTCCGCGTTCTAATGAACGATTGGCCACCGTCATGCTCTTCGGTTTTTGTGCGGCAAAGTGGTCTGCGCAAAGTTCTATCATTTCACCTGCGCCAATAAATAGCACCTTCTGGTCTTTAATATCACCAAAAATGCGCTGCGCGAGTTTAACTGCCGCTGCCGCCATCGAGATGGAGTTTGCACCAATGTCTGTGTTGGTGCGGACTTCTTTTGCCACTTCAAATGTGC
>Ga0209913_1000659_pt1 | contig 26228 bp, 23 predicted proteins | sample PersoiDNA2013203_FD_185805 | JGI IMG/M metagenome (GOLD analysis project Ga0209913, IMG submission 185805) | Permafrost soil microbial communities from the Arctic, to analyse light accelerated degradation of dissolved organic matter (DOM) -... | ecosystem: Environmental > Terrestrial > Soil >... | reverse complement strand
CGCATGGCGCGGATGATGGGTTTGACGCCTTTCTCCCGGGACAGCAACGTCACCGGGCGAAAGCGCGAACGGCCTTTCAACAACGCCTGATCAACGATTCTATTTTGTTGTTTTGAATAAATAGTGCAGATGGATAAATCCGAATTCAGCACCAGTGCGATGCCGGGAATCTCAAGGCAGACAAAATGCGGACAAAGCAGAATGGTGGGGCCTGATTTAATGACGTCGATGGGCACGCCGGAGTCGATCTTGATCAGTCGTTTCAGGCGTTTTTCCGAAGCCCACCACAAGATTCCGCGTTCCAGTGCGCTTCGGGCATAGGCTTGAAAATGTTGTTTTGCAATCGTCTCGCGCTCAGCCTCTGTCTTTTCAGGAAAGCACAGGCGCAGATTTGTCAGCGTGATGTGACGGCGCGGCTTCATGATGATGAACAATAGGGATCCGAGGCCTTCGCCCAAACGGCCAAGGATCGGCAGCGGCAGCCAGTGCAGCAGCCACATCAGTGCAATCAGCGCCCTCATTCTGTTGCCCCATGTGCGCTGACGCCGGGAGGCGTCTTATAGCGGTTGTAGCTCCATATATATTGAGAAGGGCAGCGCGAGATCAGTTTTTCCATGGCCAGATTGATGGCGCGAGCTTGATGTTCCGGGGTGTTGCCCAGTTCTTCTTCGAAGGCGACGAAGCGAATCACGAAGCCGCGGCCCCATGACAAGCGTTCGGCATAAGACAGAATGATGGGCGCGCCGCTCATCTGGTGCATTTTTGCCGACAGCGTCATGGTGTAGGCGGGCTTGCCGAAGAAATCTGCCCATACGCCTTCGCCGTGCTGAGGGACTTGGTCTGGCAATAGTCCGATGGCTTTGCCGGCTTTCAATGCTTTGAGCAGAGTGCGGACGCCCGAGAGATTCGCCGGTGCCAGATGCAGATTCGGGCGCGAACGCGCACCTTCGATCAATGGCTTCAATGCTGCTTTGCGCGGAGGACGATATAAGGCAGTCAGCGATGTTTGCTCGGCAATGGCTTGGGCGATGATTTCAAAACAACCAAGGTGCGGCGTTAAAAAAACAACACCGGTTTTGGCGTCCAGCGCCTGTTGCGCCAGTTCCCAGTTTTCGATGCGGGCGGTGCGCAAGACACGCTTCGGTGAGGCGCACCAGACAAACGGCAATTCGAAGATGCCTTTGCCGGATTCGTTAATTGCGGTAAATAAATGTTGCCTGTAGCCGGCGCGCGTCAGATTTTCTTTCAGGCGCCCCCGATAGGACGGGGACGCCAGGTAAACGAGCCAGCCCATCGCGATCCCGATCAGGTGCAGCAGAGGCAGCGGAAAAAAAGACAGCAGGCGGAATAAAGAAAAAATCATACTTGCCGTTACCGTAAATAATGCTGTGAAATTGCGAATTTTTGCAAGACGCGTAAAATAGCATGAAAGCCGTCGAGTTAATGACAACTTGCGAGACGGGATATAAATTTCGCTAAAGCGTCGCAGGCTAGGGATAAGCCGCGACACCGGTTCAATCTCTATACTGCAGGAGCATGTGATGTCCAACGAATATCTCTTCACTTCCGAATCCGTCTCGGAAGGTCACCCAGACAAAGTAGCCGACCAGATTTCCGACGCGATTCTGGATGCCATCTTTGCACAAGATCCACTCTCCCGCGTAGCCGCCGAAACCCTGTGTAACACAGGTCTGGTTGTACTCGCCGGTGAAATCACCACTCGCGCCAATGTCGATTACATCGACGTCGCCCGCGAAACCATCAAGCGCATCGGCTACGATAACGCCGACTACGGTATCGACTACAAGAGCTGCGCCGTGCTGGTCGCCTACGACAAGCAATCCCCTGACATCGCCCAGGGTGTTGACGAAGGCAAGGGTCTTGACCTCGATCAAGGCGCCGGTGACCAAGGCTTGATGTTTGGCTACGCTTGCGACGAAACGCCTGAGCTGATGCCTGCTGCCATCTACTACGCACACCGCATTGTCGAGCGCCAATCTCAATTGCGCAAAGACGGTCGTCTGCCATGGCTGCGTCCTGATGCAAAATCGCAAGTGACATTGAAGTATGTCGACGGTCGTCCAGTTGCCATCGACACCATCGTGTTGTCGACACAGCATGCGCCTGAAATGGAACACAAGGCCATCGAAGAAGCGGCGATCGAAGAAATCATTCGTCCGGTCGTGCCGGCTGAATGGTTGAAGAATACGCGCTACCTGATCAACCCGACCGGTCGTTTTGTCATCGGTGGCCCACAAGGCGATTGCGGCCTGACAGGTCGCAAGATCATCGTCGACACGTACGGCGGCGCAGCGCCGCACGGCGGCGGCGCGTTCTCCGGCAAGGATCCATCCAAGGTTGACCGTTCGGCAGCTTATGCCGGTCGTTATGTTGCCAAGAATATCGTGGCTGCCGGCCTGGCGTCGCGTTGCCAGATCCAGGTGTCGTACGCCATCGGTATCGCCAAGCCGACTTCGGTCATGGTCACCACTTTCGGTACAGGCAAGATCAGTGACGAAAAGCTGGCGCAACTGGTGCAGGAACATTTCGACCTGCGTCCAAAGGGCATCGTGCAAATGCTGGATCTGCTACGTCCTATCTATCAGAAGACCGCTGCTTACGGCCACTTCGGCCGCGAAGAGCCGGAGTTCTCGTGGGAACGTACCGATAAGGCTGCTGCACTGAAGGCCGCCGCCGGTCTGTAATTTCTCTGATGCAATCCGGCCTTGTTGTGGCCGGATTGCATCGTGCGCTGGCACGGTGCACGTAAGTGATTTACAATGCCTTTCCGTATCAAGGAGCGTTGCGACAAGACATCGATCTTGCCAGGCTTGATACCGTCAATATGCAACTGCGCTCACGTTACTTTTTTTCTGTTTTCTACGAAAGGAGGGCGTGAACAACGCCGCAGCCATGACTACCAATTCCACTCAAGACTATGTGATCGCTGATATCAGCCTGGCGCAATGGGGCCACAAAGAAATCAAGATCGCAGAAACCGAAATGCCCGGCCTGATGGCCATTCGTGAAGAATTTGCTGCTGCACAGCCACTGAAGGGCGCGCGCATCACTGGTTCTATCCACATGACCATCCAGACCGCTGTGCTGATCCAGACGCTGGAAGCACTGGGCGCCAAGGTACGTTGGGCATCTTGCAACATCTACTCGACACAAGATCACGCTGCCGCGGCAATCGCCGACAAGGGCACGCCTGTGTTCGCGTTCAAGGGCGAGTCGCTGGACGACTACTGGGAATTCACACACCGCATTTTCGAATGGCAAGGCGGCGAGAACGAACAGGCCAACATGATTCTGGACGATGGCGGCGACGCAACATTGCTGCTGCATCTGGGTACCCGCGCTGAAAAAGACGCATCGGTGCTGAACAACCCGACTTCGGAAGAAGAAATCTGCCTGTTCAACTCCATCAAGAAAAAGCTGGCGACTTCGTCCAACTGGTATTCCACACGTCTGGCGCAAATCAAGGGCGTGACCGAAGAAACCACCACCGGCGTGCATCGTCTGTATCAGATGTTCAAAGACGGCAAGCTGGCTTTCCCTGCAATCAACGTCAACGACTCCGTCACCAAGTCCAAGTTCGACAACCTGTACGGTTGCCGCGAATCGCTGGTCGACGGTATCAAGCGCGCGACTGACGTCATGATCGCCGGCAAGGTTGCCGTCATCGCCGGTTACGGTGACGTCGGCAAGGGCTCGGCACAAGCGATGCGTGCGTTGTCGGCACAAGTCTGGGTCACTGAAATCGATCCGATCTGCGCATTGCAGGCTGCAATGGAAGGCTATCGCGTCGTGACCATGGATTACGCTGCTGAACACGGCGATATTTTCGTGACATGTACCGGCAACTACCATGTGATCACGCACGACCACATGAAGAAGATGAAAGACCAGGCGATCGTTTGCAACATCGGTCACTTCGACAACGAAATCGAAGTCGCCGCACTGAAGCAATACACCTGGGAAAACATCAAGCCGCAAGTCGATCACATCATCTTCCCTGACGGCAAGCGCATCATCCTGCTGGCGGAAGGCCGCCTGGTCAACCTCGGCTGCGGTACCGGTCATCCGTCCTACGTGATGAGCTCGTCCTTCGCCAACCAGACCATCGCTCAGATCGAATTGTTCGTGAACACCAAGAACTACCCGGTCGGTGTCTACACGCTGCCTAAGCATCTGGACGAGAAGGTTGCCCGTCTGCAGCTGAAGAAACTCAATGCACAATTGAGCACATTGACTCCAGAACAAGCTGCGTATATCGGCGTGAAGTCGGACGGCCCTTACAAGCCTGATCACTACCGTTATTAATTAACTTGAAGTGAGCCGCTTGAACTAAGCAGCTTGACGGGCAATGCGGGTAAAACCCGCATGCCCGGTTTTCACCAGATTCATCCGCCATCGGCCGGACTACAGCAATTACACAGATTGTTGGAATCCGGCCGATGCGCCGCTCGAAAGGACATTTCATGCGTTTGCTCATTCTCTGGCTGATCAATGCGTTGGCCTTGCTCGCCGTGCCTTACCTCATGCATTCGGTGCAGGTCGACAGCTTTGGCGCGGCACTGATCGCTGCGCTCATCCTCGGTTTCGTCAATACGCTGGTGCGTCCGGTGCTGGTGATCCTGACCTTGCCGGTGACGCTGCTGACGCTGGGCTTGTTCATTCTGGTCATCAACGGTCTGATGTTCTGGGCGGTATCGCATCTGGTAGGCGGTTTCCACGTAGCGGGTTTTTGGGCGGCGGTCGGCGGCGCGCTGTTATACAGCATCGTCTCCTGGGCGCTATCCACACTGCTGCTGAAATCCGGACGTAATTGATTTTGTACGGATCCGCGCAGTGAATTGCGTAATGATCTGTTTTAGGGATTGATTTTTCTATGACATCACATAATTTCAGCATTGAGTTTTTCCCGCCGAAGACGCCTGAAGGCACGGAAAAACTGCGCGTCACCCGCGCCAAGCTGGCCGAGTTGCAACCGAAGTATTTTTCGGTGACCTTCGGCGCCGGCGGTTCGACGCAGCAAGGCACGCTCGATACCGTGCTGGAGATCATGCGCGAAGGCCATGTCGCCGCGCCCCATCTGTCCTGCATCGGTAGCTCGCGCGCTGCATTGCGCGACATTCTCAATAGTTACAAATCGCATGGCATCAAGAAGCTGGTCGCTTTGCGCGGCGACTTGCCCAGCGGCTTCGGTGCCGTGGACAGTGCTTCCGGCGAATTCCACTACGCTAACGAGCTGGTTGAATTCATTCGCGCGGAAACCGGCGACTGGTTTCACATTGAAGTCGGCGCGTATCCCGAAATGCATCCGCAAGCCAAGTCGCCACAGGATGACGTGCAGAATTTTGCGCGCAAGATCAAAGCCGGTGCCGATGCGGCCATCACGCAGTATTTCTACAATGCCGACGCGTATTTCAATTTCGTCGACGAAGTAGAGAAGCTTGGCATCAACGCACCCATTGTTCCAGGCATCATGCCGATCACGAACTACACGCAACTGATGCGTTTTTCCGACATGTGCGGTACGGAAATCCCGCGCTGGATTCGTCTCAAGCTGGCCAGCTACGGTGACGATAGCGAGTCGATTCGCGCATTTGGTCTCGATGTTGTTACGCAACTCTGCGAGCAGTTACTGGAAGGCGGCGCACCCGGCCTTCACTTCTATACCTTGAATCAGCCGGCAGCAACGATGGCAATCTGGCAACGTCTGGTCGCCTGATTTGTCCGAAGTCGTCAGTAGCAAGTAAAAAGCCGGCTGAAGCCGGCTTTTTTCATGTTTCCGCGCGACGGCATGTTATTCACATCAGCCGTCAGTAATCATCATGTCCAGCGCGATGTCGTGCATCTGTCCGTCAAATTCCACCAATGCGTCGGCATAAGCGATCCCGATCGCCAGCGGGCGCGGTGTCTGCGCCAGGGTGCGGTCATAGAAGCCGCCGCCGTAGCCGAGTCGCAAGCGTGCCGCATTGAAGCCCAGGCAAGGGATCAGCAAAGCTTGCGGCTGCACGATTTCTCCCTGTGCAGGTGCTGACGTCCCCAGGGCGTCTTTGACCAGTGTTTCTCCTGGCGTCCAACGCACGAACTCCAGCGGCAATTCTTTTCCTCGAATAATCGGCAGCGACAGGTGCACGCCTTGGGCACTCAGCGCGTTATAAGCCGGATGCAGATCCGGTTCTTGCCGGATCGGGTGGTAAACGCCGAGGCTGGCAATCTGCTGAGTTTGCAGCCATGCCAGCAGGCGCACACAAATAGCGGCTTCTGCCACGGCTTTGGCAGCAGGTGTCATGTCTTTGCGGGCAGCCAGCAAGCGGGTGCGCAGCGCGGATTTTTCCGAAGCCGGCGACCTGGTGTTTGCCGCGGAATCAGCAGTGTCGGACGGCGTGGTGTCGCGTGCTATCCTTGAAGTCGTCATCTGTCTCAATCTAAGGTTGTATAAGAATGCAATTAAAGAAATGCGTGGTTGTGATCACCTGTGCCGTAGCAACGGCAGCCGCAGTCAGTTTTGCGATGCCGGCGTATGCGCAAAAACGTCCATCTGCCAATGCCGCACCCGATGACGTCTTTCTCGCCTTGCGTGATGCCTCGCGCTCCGACGACTCGGTGACCTCGGTGAGTCTGGCGGCACGTCTGCCGGATTATGTCATTCCTTCCTATGTTGACTATTATCGGCTCAAACCGCGTGTACGCGATTTCACAGCGCCGGTTTCCGAGATTCGCGATTTTCTTGCCCGCTATGATGGCAGCGCCATTGCCGATCGCCTGCGTAACGACTGGCTGTTGGCGCTTGGCAAGACCGGCGATTGGACGACTTTTGACGAGCAATATCCCCTCTTTGTCCTGAACGACGATGTGCAGGTCAAATGTTTTGCCCTCAATTCTCGTGCTCTCAAGGGGCAGAACGTCGCCGATGAAGCACGCGCCTTGCTGACCAGTCCCAAGGATTATGGCCAGGGCTGCAGCGACCTGATCGGTACGCTGGCGCAAAATCACCAGTTCAGTGAAAGCGATCTGTGGGCCCAGATTCGCCAGGCGGTGGAAGCCGGCAACACGACGGTTGCGCGCCGCGCGGCGATTTTTACCGACAATGGCGACGTCAGCCTGCAACAAGTCATCGATAAGCCCGCGCTGATGCTGGCGCGTGGGCCGGGACAAGGACGTACTTCGCACGAGCTGTACATCATCGCCATCGGCCGCGCCGCAAAGGGTAATCCGCAACAGGCCGCAACGTTTCTCAGCAGCGCATCGGGACTGACCGCGCAGGAACAAGCCATCGCCTGGGCGCAGATCGCTTTGCCGGCCTCCATGAAGCTGATGCCCGAAGCCATCGACTATTGGCGCAAGACCAAGGATGCGCCGCTGTCCTACGAAGCGTACCAATGGAAGACGCGGATTGCACTGCGCGCCGGCGACTGGAAGATGGTCAAGTCCACCATCGACGCCATGCCCGGTTCATTACGCAGCGATATTACGTGGACCTATTGGTTGGCACGTGCGCTGAAGGAAGACGGCCAGACCGAGGCTTCCCAGCGTCTGTTTCAGTCGATCGCTTCCAATGTCAGCTTCTACGGCCAACTTGCCACGGAAGACCTCGGGCAGAAGATCATCATTCCGCCGGGACCGGTACCGCCGACACCCGCTGAGATCGCGCCAATGGCACAGAACGCCGGCTTCAAGCGTGCGATCAAATTCTATGATCTGAATATGCGCTACGAAGGTATTCGCGAATGGAACTGGGAGCTGCGCAAGATGAACGACCGCCAGTTGCTGGCTGCCGCAGAATTCGCACGTCAGAGCGATGTGCTCGACCGCATGGTCAACACCTCGGATCGCACCAAGCTAGAGATGGACTTCACCCAGCGCTTCCCGGCGCCGCACCTGACCGAGATGAGCGCCAACACCCGTCCCTTGGGTCTGGAAAACGCCTGGGTATATGGTTTGATCCGCCAGGAATCGCGCTTCATCAAAAATGCGAAATCGTATGTCGGCGCGTCCGGCCTGATGCAACTGATGCCATCGACCGCGAAGTACGTCGCCAAGAAAATCGGCCTGACTGAATTCACGCAAGATCAGATCAACGACATCAACACCAATCTGCTGCTCGGCACCAGCTACCTCAACATGGTGCTGAACAATCTTGACGGCTCGCAGGCGTTGGCAACGGCCGCGTATAACGCCGGGCCGGGACGTCCTCGGACCTGGCGCTCGACCTTGAATCGGCCGGTGGAAGGGGCGATCTTCGCCGAATCGATTCCGTTCAACGAGACACGGGGTTACGTCAAGAATGTCATGTCCAATGCGACCTACTATGCCGCGCTGTTCGAGAACAAGCCTCAGTCGCTGAAACAACGACTCGGCACGGTCGCGCCGCGCACCAATACCCCGACCGATTTGCCGTGATTGCGCGCTGATCACAAGGCGCTACGGTAAGACGAACTAGCAACGAAAGCGACAACTGATCATGACGTATAAAAACATACTGGTAATCGGCGGCTCGGGCTTCATCGGCAGCCAGGTCGTGGCGCAACTGGCGCGTAGCACGGCCAGTCGCGTCGTCGTGCCGACCCGGCGCTACGAGCGCAGCAAGCACCTGTTGGTGATGCCGACCGTACGAACAGCAGTCGCTGACGTACATGATGAAGCGGCGCTGGACAGATTGTTCGACAGTGTTGATGCCGTCATCAATCTGGTCGGCATCCTGCATTCGCGTCGCGGCCCAAGCGGCAGCGACTATGGTCCAGACTTCCAGCGGGCACACGTGGATTTGCCGCGCAAGATCGTTGCTGCCTGTCGCCGCCATGGCGTCAAACGTTACCTGCATATGAGCGCTCTCGGTGCTTCTGCGCAGGGAGCGTCAATGTATCTGCGTTCCAAGGCGGCCGGCGAAGCGGCTGCATTTGCGGATGCCGATCTGGCGACAACCGTGTTTCGTCCCTCGGTGGTATTCGGGGAGGGCGACCGATTTCTGAATCTGTTTGCCGCTTTGCAAAAATATTTTCCGCTCATGCCGCTCGGCAGCGCCGGTGCCAAATTCCAGCCGGTCTACGTGGGTGATGTGGCGCAGGCATTCGTCACTGCCTTACAGAGAGAGTCGACCTGGGGCAAGACCTACGAACTGGCCGGGCCAAAAATTTATAGCCTTCGCGAACTGGTTCACCTGGCTGGTTTGTATTCCGGGCATTCTCGCCCCATCGTTGGTCTGCCGCCGGCGTTGGCATTGTTGCAAGCATTGTGTCTGGAATATTTGCCAGGACGTATGATGAGTCGCGATAATCTTGCTTCCATGCAGGTAGACAATATTGCCGATGGGCCGATTGCGGCCGAACTCGGCATCACGCCGACCGCACTGGAAGCAATCGCACCGCGTTATCTTGCCGGTGTGCACATGCAGCAGCAAATGGATGCTCACCGCAGCGGAGCAAGGCGCTAACGGCAGAGCACCAAACCGGGTAAGAGCAAGACAAGTCATCAAAGGACAGACAGCATGCAGAATACCGAACTCGATCCGACCTTGTCGGCCACGCTGGAAAAGGCGGGCAAGAACGCCATCACACTGGTCATCGGCAACAAGAACTACTCGTCTTGGTCGATGCGCCCGTGGGTGGTGCTGACGGCGTTTGACATTCCTTTCCGCGAAATTCGCATCTGCCTCGACCAGCCTGACACGGCCAGCAAGATTGCGGAATATTCCGCCGCCGGCCGCGTCCCCGTGTTGTTGGACGGTCAGACGCATATCTGGGATTCGCTGGCGATCTGCGAATACCTGGCGGAACAGTTTCCCGACCGTGCACTATGGCCGCAAGAGACCGCGGCGCGCGCTGTCGCACGCAGTATCACCGCCGAAATGCATTCCGGCTTCACCGGCTTGCGCAGCGCCATGAGCATGGATATTCGCGGCAGCTATCCCGGCAAGGGCCGCACGCCCGAAGCCCAGGGCGATATCGGTCGCGTATGCGAAATCTGGGAAGACTGTCTGTCCGAATTCGGCCATCACGAATTCCTGTTCGGTGATTTCTCCATCGCCGATGCGTTCTACGCGCCGGTGGTGATGCGTTTCCGCAGCTATCAGGTATCGCTGGCACCGGCACTGCAAGCCTACGTCGACCGCGTCGTCGCGCATCCTGCGGTAGCGAAGTGGATTGCCGAAGCGCTGGCCGAAAAAGAAATTCTGCCGGATCATTGAGTTGCCCATGAAGATTTACGTCGTCGGCGGTGCGGTACGCGATGAGCTGCTCGGTTTGCCCGTGCAGGATCACGACTACGTGGTCGTCGGCGCCACGCCGGAAGACATGCTGGCTCGGGGTTTCCGCCCGGTAGGCAAGGATTTTCCGGTATTTCTGCATCCTGAGACGCAAGAGGAATACGCGCTGGCGCGCACCGAGCGCAAGACCGCACCGGGTTATAAAGGCTTCGTCTTTCATACCGACAGCGCCGTCACGCTGGAACAGGATCTGGCGCGCCGCGACCTCACCATCAACGCCATTGCCAAGGGTGAAGACGGCGTGCTGGTCGATCCGTATCACGGACAGGAAGATATTCGCCGCCGTGTGTTTCGCCACGTGTCTGATGCTTTCGTTGAAGACCCCGTACGCATCTTGCGCATGGCGCGTTTCGCCGCACGTTTTCCTGATTTCACCGTCGCTCCCGAAACCAATGCGCTGATGCAGAAGATGGTGCAAGCCGGCGAAGTTGACGCCCTGGTGCCGGAACGCGTCTGGCAAGAACTGGCCCGCGGCATGATGGAGAAGACGCCGTCGCGCATGTTCAACGTGCTGCGTGAATGCGGCGCATTGGCGCGCATCCTGCCTGAATTGAATGCACTCTGGGGCGTGCCTCAACCGGCCAAATACCATCCGGAAATCGACACCGGCGTCCACGTCATGATGGTGCTCGACTACGCGGCGAGCCAATCGTATTCGCTGGGCGTGCGCTTTGCCGCCTTGATGCACGACCTCGGCAAAGGCACCACGCCGCCGGATCTGTGGCCCAGCCATCACGGTCATGAAGGCCGTAGCGTCGAGCTGGTGCTGGGAATTTGCGATCGCCTCAAAGTCCCCAACGATTGCCGCGATCTCGCTGTCATCACCGCGCGTGAACACGGCAACGTCGGCCGCGCGTTTGAACTGCGTCCTGCCACCATCGTCAATTTACTGGCGCGCTGCGACGGCTTCCGCAAGCCGGAGCGATTCCGTGAAATGCTGCAGGCATCCGAGTGCGACCGCCGCGGCCGTACCGGCTTCGAAGAAGTTGAGTTTCCGCAACTGGACTACCTCATGGGCGCCTTGAAAATCGCGCAGGGCGTCGACGCCGGCGCCATCGCCGCGAAGTACAAGGATCAGCCGCAGCGCATTCCTGAAGCAATTCTGGCGGCGCGTACCGAGGCTGTGGCAGATTATGCGGCGCAGATCCGCTAAACTGCGCCCATGTCAAAACTCACCACGCAACTGCGCACCCGGCTGGAAGGGTTGAAGCGCACCATTATCGAGGCATCGGACAAACCGCTGATCCTCGTCAAGGAGCTGTCGCCGCGTTCGCGCCGACATCTGCTGCGACATTTTCTGGCGCTGGAAGAAAAAGACCGGCTGCTGCGCTTCGGCACCAAGCTGTCCGACGAGCTGGTGACGCGTTACGTGGAGAAGATCGACTTTACGCGCGACACCATTTTCGGCGTCTATGATCGCAAGCTGCGCCTGCTCGGCGTCGGTCATCTGGCTTTCGCACCGCGCGAGACCTCGCCTGTATCCGGTGCCACCATCAAGGCGCGTGTGGCCGAATTCGGCGTCTCGGTATCGGCGGCAGCACGTGGCATGGGCGTGGGCACCAAGCTGTTCGAGCGTGGGGCAATACACTGCCGCAACGCAGATGTCGACACGCTCTACATGCATTGCCTCTCGTCCAATAAGGTGATGATGCACATCGCCCGCAAAGCCGGCATGGAAATCCACCGCGACTACGGCGAGGCCGACGCCTATCTCAAACTCAAGCCCGCCAATTCCGTCACCGTCTTCCAGGAGGCGATGGAAGAACAGGTCGCCATGATCGACTACATCGTCAAAGCCAATATGCGCGCGCTGTTCAAATGGGTAGGCAAGGTTACCGGCATCGGCAAGCCAAAATCCTGAGCCCGGCTTGATCTGGATCAGAGATCCACGCCAGGGTTGGATGCAAACCGGGCGGAAGGCGCATAATACGGTTATCAACGTATTTCAATAATCATTCCCATGGAAACCACCGTCTCTACCGACGATTTCTTTGCCAGCGTCGCGACAAAATCCGACAGCGGGGCATTGCGCGGCGATTACACGCACGCCGACAAGAACTACGTCGTGGCCCAGAACTGGGCCGGCTATACACCTGAACAACACGCACTGTGGCGACGTCTGTATGAGCGCCAGGCCAAGCTGATTCCCGGCCGTGCCTGCGACGTCTTCCTCGACAGCATCAAAACCCTCGACGTCTCGCAAGGCATTCCGCAATTCGATCGCACCACCGAGGCACTGTACAAGGCCACCGGCTGGCAGCTGGTCGCCGTGCCGGGTTTGGTGCCGGACCATACTTTCTTCGAGCATCTGGCCAATCGCCGCTTCCCGGTGACGGTCTGGTTGCGTGAAGAACATGAGTTCGATTACATCGTCGAGCCCGACGTCTTTCACGATTTCTTCGGCCACGTACCGCTGCTGTTCAATCCGATTTTTGCCGAGCATTTGCAGGAATACGGCAAGGGTGGCCTCAAGGCATTGAAGCTGGACGGCCTGGCTTTCCTCGCGCGCCTGTATTGGTACACGATCGAGTTCGGCCTGATCCAGAGTCCGGAAGGTTTGCGCATCTACGGCGCCGGTATTTTGTCGTCGGGCGGCGAGGTGGAATACTGCCTGCGCAATCCGGAACCGAACCGGATTCCTTTCCAGCTCGACCGCGTCATGCGCACCTTGTACAAGATCGATTCGTACCAGGAAACTTACTTCGTCATTCGCGACTTCCAGCAATTGTTCGATGACACGGCGCCGGATTTCACCGCGCTGTATGAGCAGTTGAAGGCACAGGATGCGCTGCCGGCCAATACACTGTTGCCGGGAGAGAAAAACTTTCTGGTCGCTTGACCGGAGCTTGTCTCCGTATCAAGTTTTGGACGAAGCCCCTGCCTAAAAGCCGGGGTTTTTTTCATGCCGTCAGCACTCGGTCAGGACGCAGTCAGCTTCTCCCTCAGCAGTGCCCCGGGCGTGTTGCACCGTGCGTAGCGGCAATAAGCCGCTTGTGCTACTGTAGCCATATCAAAAGAAAGAAACCATTCGCCCACAAGGCGAACGAGTTTTAAGCAGGATCTCGAACAGATCCATGTGCAAACAAAGACACGATTTTTGGCACGGAGACAAGCGCATGAACGCACCCCTACCTTCCAGTCAACGCCTGTTGCTGGATGACATTTCCCTCGACGACAAATACGCGCTGGAGCGCGGCCGGGTTTTCATGACCGGGATACAAGCATTGATACGGCTGCCGATGCTGCAGCGGCAGCACGACCTCCAGGCAGGACTGAACACGGCCGGTTATGTCACCGGCTATCGCGGTTCGCCGCTGGGTACGGTCGATCAGACCGCCGCCAAGGCCAAGAAATATCTGGACGCCGCGCACGTCAAATTCCATCCCGGCATGAACGAAGATCTGGCCGCCACCGCCGTGTGGGGTACGCAGCAGGTCAACTTGTTCCCGGGAGCGCAATACGACGGCGTGTTCTCGCTGTGGTATGGCAAGGGCCCCGGCGTGGATCGCTGCGGCGACGTCTTCAAACACGCCAACATGGCCGGCACCTCGCAGCACGGCGGCGTACTGGTGATCGCAGGCGACGACCATGCAGCCAAATCTTCTACCACTGCGCATCAGAGCGAACACATCCTGAAGGCGTGCGGCATCCCGGTGCTGTATCCCTCATCGGTGCAGGAATACCTCGACTACGGCCTGCATGGCTGGGCCATGAGCCGCTACACCGGTCTGTGGGTGTCGATGAAATGCGTGACTGACATCGTCGAATCCGGCATGTCGGTGATGATCGATTCGCAACGCGTGCAGCCGATTATTCCAAGCGATTTCGAATTGCCGCCGGGCGGCCTCAACATTCGCCAGCCTGACACCGTGCTCGATCAGGAAGCGCGGATGAACGTCTACAAGTGGTACGCCGCGCTGGCCTACGCCCGCGTCAACAAACTCAACCAGATCATCTGGGATAGCCCGCAGGCGCGCATCGGCATTGTCACCGCCGGCAAGTCTTATCTCGACACGCGCCAGGCGCTCTACGATCTCGGCATCGATGAGCAAGTCGCACGCGACATCGGCATCCGTCTCTACAAGATCGGCATGACCTGGCCGCTGGAAGCCGAAGGTGTGCGCGAGTTTGCGCAAGGCCTCGATGAAATCCTGGTGGTCGAAGAGAAGCGCCAGATTCTCGAATACCAGATCAAGGAAGAACTCTACAACTGGCGTGACGATGTACGTCCGCGCGTAGTCGGCAAGTTCGACGACACCGGTGAATGGAGCGGCTCGCCGCGCGAAGGCCACGGCAACTGGCTGCTGCCCGCAACCTATGAACTGAGCCCGGCACAGATTGCGCGCGCCATCGCGACGCGTATTTCCAAGTACTACGCCGGTCATCCGATTGAGCAGCGCGTCAAGGCACGCATCGCCTTCCTCGAAGCCAAGGAAGCCACGCTCAACGTCAGCACCAAGCCCGATCCCAACAAGGATCGTATTCCGCATTTCTGCTCGGGGTGTCCGCACAATACGTCGACCAAGCTGCCCGATGGCAGCCGCGCATTGGCCGGTATCGGTTGCCACTACATGGTGACCTGGATGGACCGCGAGTCGTCGATTTTTTCGCACATGGGCGGCGAGGGCGTGACCTGGGTCGGCCAGGCGCCGTTCACCAGCGAGAAGCATGTGTTCTCCAATCTGGGCGACGGCACCTATTTCCATTCGGGTTTGCTGGCGGTGCGCGCTGCTGTTGCTGGCAAGGTCAACATGACCTACAAGATTCTGTACAACGATGCGGTCGCAATGACCGGTGGGCAAGAGTTCGACGGCCCGCTTGATCCAGCCATGATCTCGCGCCAGCTCGCAGCGGAAAATGTGCGGCCCATCATCGTCGTCACCGACGAGCCGGACAAATATCCTGCCGGCACGCCATGGGCCGACGGTGTGACGATTCGCCACCGCAGCGAACTCGATGCGGTACAGCGCGAGCTGCGTGAAGTGCCGGGCGTGTCCGCCATGATTTACGACCAGACCTGCGCCTCGGAAAAACGCCGCCGCCGCAAACGCGACGCCTATCCTGATCCAGCCAAGCGCGCCGTCATCAATGAAGCCGTGTGCGAAGGCTGCGGCGACTGCAGCGTGCAATCCAACTGCCTGTCGGTGGAGCCGCTGGAGACCGAGTTCGGCCGCAAGCGTCAGATCAATCAATCGTCATGCAACAAGGATTATTCCTGTGTGAACGGCTTCTGCCCGAGCTTCGTCACGGTGGAGGGCGGCAAGCTGAAGAAAGCCAAACGCGTCGCTGTCGAAAAGAGCGAAGCCGCCGGGCAAGCTCAAGGGCCGGTACTTCCGGAGCCGCAACTACCGGCCATGGGCGACACCTATGGCATCGTCGTCACGGGTATCGGCGGCACCGGCGTGATCACCATCGGCCAGATTCTGGCGATGGCGGCCCACGTCGAAGGCAAGGCCTGCTCGGTGCTCGACATGAGCGGTCTGGCGCAAAAAGGCGGCCCGGTGATGTCGCACGTGCGCTTGTCCGACCATGCCGACGATCTCTATTCCACCCGCGTCGGCACCGGTGCGGCAGATCTGGTGATCGGTTGTGACGTGATCGTCACCGCCAGCCGCGACGCCTTGTCGCGCATGGGTGAAGGGCGTACGCACGCAGCAGTCAATTCGACGCAGATGCCGACTGCGGCGTTCGTGCGTAATCCGGACTGGCAGTTCCCGACGGTGTCCGCTGAAGGCAGCATTCAAAGCGCCTGCGGCAAGGATCGCGTGGCGCTGATTGACGCCGGCAATATCGCCACCGCGCTGATGGGCGATGCGATTGCGACCAATATGTTCATGCTCGGCTATGCCTGGCAACGCGGTTGGGTGCCGCTGTCGGAAGGCGCGCTTCTCAAGGCCATTGAACTCAATGCCTTGTCGGTCGACTTCAACAAGCAGGCCTTCGGCTGGGGCCGCGCCGCTGCGCATGATGCAGATGCCGTGGCACTGGCTGCGCGCCGCAACGGCATGACCGCACAAGTGATCGACTTCAAGCGTCCCCCGTCGCTGGAAGAAGTGCTGGTCAAGCGCGTCGACTTCCTGACGCAATATCAGAACGCTGCGTATGCACGTCAGTACAGCGATTTCGTCGAGCAGGTGCGCCGCGCAGAATCTGCCTTGGGCGAATCGGCCAAGGCGATGAAACTCAGCACGGCAGTCGCGACTTACCTGTTCAAGCTGATGGCGTACAAGGATGAGTATGAAGTGGCGCGTCTGTACACCGCGCCAGCCTTCCGCGAAAAAATCGCCGGCATGTTCGAGGGCGACTACCAGCTGAAATTCCATCTGGCGCCGCCGTTGCTGGCCAAGCACGACAACAATGGCCATCTGATCAAGAAGCAATATGGTCCTTGGATGATGCGTGCCTTTGGCGTGCTGGCGAAGTTACGCTTCTTGCGCAACACGCCGCTGGACGTATTCGGCTACACCGACGAGCGCAAGCAGGAACGCGCGCTGATCGGCGAATACTGCAATACCGTCAGCGGTTTGTTAAGCAAACTCAACGCCGACAATCTTGCACAGGCCACGGCGATCGCGCGTATCCCGGAAGAGATCCGCGGTTACGGCCACGTCAAGGAACGTCATCTGAAAGCAGCCAAGCAGAAGGAAGCAGATTTGCTGCGGATGTTTGACGCAGGTCAGAAGCCGCATGTGCCGGAAGGTGGCAAGCAGGCTGCCTGATAGTCTTGCAGATAGCGTTAGGGCCTGTTAGCAGGCCCTGGCATTCACCGTCGTCCCAGCGAATGCTGGGTCCCAGTGTCGTACAGCGTTCAATGGATTTTATTGGATGCGACAAACGTCGCTGGGTCCTGACTTTCGTCAGGACGACGGTGTTTTTGTTTTCGCGCGTGAGATTTGTTACGAAGCGCGGGCGAGCTTGCCGCCGCTGACCCGTTCGATTCCCGCCAGATCGCGCCAGCTTTGCACCTCGGCAAAACCGCGTTGTTGCAGCAGCTTGCGCACGGCTTCCGACTGATCGTAGCCATGCTCCATCAGCAGCCAGCCATCCGGCTTCAGATAGACAGCTGCACCGTCGATGATGATGCGCAAGGCTGACAAGCCGTCGGCGTGATCGGTCAATGCACCGATCGGTTCGAAGCGCAGATCACCCTGCGACAAATGCGTGTCGCCGGCGACGATATAAGGCGGATTGGAAACGATCAGATCAAGATACGGTTGCGGTGACTCGCCGACACCGACGGCAAGTGCGGCGTACCAGTCGCTGCGCAAGAAACGTACTTTCACGCCATGCCGCAGCGCATTGCTCGCAGCCACCTTCAAGGCTCCTTCACTGACATCCAGCGCAGTCATGGCAACATCCGGCCGCGTGTGCGCAATCGCAATCGCAATGGCGCCCGAGCCGGTGCCCATGTCGAGCGCCTTGCCTTGCTGCGGCAAGCGCTCCAGCGCCAGCTCCACCAGCAATTCGGTATCGGGGCGAGGGATCAATACATCCGGCGTGACCTGCAAGGCGAGGCCGAAGAATTCGCGCTCGCCGACGATGTAGGCAATCGGCTCGCCTTGCAGGCGGCGGCGAAACAGCGCGCTCAATTGCGTCGCTTCTGCCGCCGTAAGCAGGCGGTCGGATTGCGTGATCAGCTGGATGCGCGTCAGTTGCAGCGCATGGCCGATCAGGATGCGATTTTCCAGTGCATCGAGCGGCGCGCTGCGCAGCGCGTCGGCCAGGCTGATGCCTGATGGGATGTCCGAAAAATCATTCACAGAACATCAACCGCGCTTGAAGACGCGGCGCGCCAGCAGGATGGCGATGATGGCGAACCAGATCAGCGACCATTGTGGAATCGACAGACCGAGGAAAGGGTAGGGATTCGCGCACAAGCCGTCAGCCTTGAACAGCGTCGGGAACATGTTGGCGGTCGGGATCGTGTTCAGCGATGTTTCCAGCGGATCGATGCCGCAGGAAGTGCCGGGATGCGCCTGCACCCACAGATGCCAGCCGGCAGTAGCGATGCCGCCAAGCGCAGCCAGTACGCCCAGACCGGCGCCAAGTTTGGCGGAGCCGGGCGGCAGGAAGGCGAAGATGATGCAGATGATGGCGATGGCGACGAAGATGTAGCGCTGGATGATGCACAGCGGACACGGCATCATTTCTTCAACGATCTGGAGATAAAGGGCGGCGCCGAGCAAGGCGATGCAGAGAAGGGCGACTGACAGAAACAGAGATTTGGACGATTTCATGAGCGGTTAATTTTGATGTTGTTCGAAGGTAGCTGCACTTGAAGCTGTACCTCAGAGAGGCCTTCGTGCAATTGGTTCCGGCGCTGCTGCATTGTGCCACAGGCCGCGACAATGCTGGGTTACTGGTCGTTTTCTCGGAACAATTGCACGCTCAATCGGGGTGGCGCAAGCTCTTATTCGTCGTCGCCCAGTTGCGCCAGCAATTCAGCCTGGTGCTCCGTGATCAAGGCATTGGTTAACTCTTCCAGATCGCCATCCATGATGAAGTCCAGCTTGTACAGCGTCAGGTTGATGCGGTGATCCGTCATGCGTCCCTGCGGGAAATTATAGGTGCGGATGCGCTCGCTGCGGTCGCCCGAACCGATCAGCGATTTGCGTGTGGCGGCTTCCTTGGATTGCTGTTCGCGCAGTTGCACGTCCTTGATGCGCGCCGCCAGCACCTTCAATGCCGAGGCCTTGTTCTTGTGCTGGCTGCGGTCATCCTGGCATTCCACCACGATGCCGGTCGGCATGTGCGTGATGCGCACCGCCGAGTCGGTCTTGTTGATGTGCTGGCCGCCCGCGCCTGAAGCGCGATAGGTGTCGATGCGGATATCGGCGGGATTGATGTTGACGTCTTCGACTTCATCGGCTTCCGGCATCACCGCGACGGTACAGGCCGAGGTATGGATGCGGCCCTGGGTTTCGGTGGCCGGCACGCGCTGCACGCGGTGGCCGCCGGATTCGAACTTCAGGCGCGAGTAGGCGCCGAAGCCGGCGATACGCACGATGACTTCCTTGTAGCCGCCCACCTCTGAATCGGATGCCGACATCATCTCAACCTGCCAGCGATTGCGTTCGGCAAAGCGCGTGTACATGCGCAGCAAATCGCCCGCAAACAATGCCGATTCATCGCCGCCGGTGCCAGCGCGGATTTCCAGGAAGATGTTGCGCTCGTCGTTGGGATCCTTCGGCAGCAGCATCTTTTGCAGATCGCCCTCCAGCACCTCCATACGTGCCTTGGCGCCGTTGATTTCGTCCTGCGCGAATTCCTTCATGTCGGGATCCGACAGCAGCTCCTGCGCCGTCATGATGTCGTTCGCCGCCTGTGTGTAGGTGTGGTACAGCACCACCAGCGGTCCGAGCTCTGCGTGCTCGCGCGTCATCTTGCGGTAGTTGTCCATGTCGGACGTCGCGTCTTCCTGCATCAGCAGATTGTTGAGTTCTTCCAGCCGTTCGGCGAGCTGGTCGAGTTTGGCGAGCATGGATGGTTTCATGGACTTACTTTATCTTGAATGGGTGGCGATACGACGCTCGCGCAGCGAGCAGAAGAGAGCCGCGATCACAGGGATCCCGGCGAGCGAATGGAGTCGCTAACGCTTGGTGCGGAACAGTTGCGGCAGCAGCTGGACCAGCTGCGTGCGCTCGTCGCCCTGAGCGTGATGCAAGGCCTGTTGCGGGCCGTGCAGGAATTTTGCGGTGAGGCCTTTTGACAGCGCGTCGAGTACGGCGTCAATATCTTCGCCCTTGGCCAGCAGCTTGCGGGCGCGTTCCAGCTCAGCCATGCGCAGCGATTCGCCGGCGTCATGCAAATCCTGAATGACTGGTACGACGGCGCGGCTGTCGATCCAGTGCATGAAGGACTGCACGCGGGTTTCGATGATTGCTTCGGCTTGTGCAACGGCTGCCTGGCGGTTTTCAACGCCGCTTTGCACGACCGAGGCCAGATCGTCGACGGTGTACAGGAAGACGTCGTCCAGACGGCCGACTTCGGATTCGATATCGCGCGGCACGGCCAGATCGACCATGAAGATCGGCTTGTGGCGGCGGGCCTTGACGGCGCGTTCCACCAGGCCGAGACCGATGATCGGCAGCGACGAGGCGGTACAGGACACCACGATGTCGAATTTCGACAACTGCGTCGGCAGATCAGCCAGGCGCAAGGCCGAGCCGTTGAAACGATGCGCCAGTGTTTCGCCGCGTTCCAGCGTGCGGTTGGCGACGGTCAGCGATTTCGGATTCTGCGCGGCGAAGTGGGTCGCACACAGCTCGATCATTTCACCGGCGCCGATGAACAACACGTTCTGGCCCGAGATGGAATCGAAAATCCGTTGCGACAAGCGTACGGCTGCCGCAGCCATCGACACGCTGTGCGCGCCGATTTCGGTATTGCTGCGTACTTCCTTGGCGACCGCGAAGGTGCGCTGGAACAGCTGGTGCAGATAAGTGCCAAGTCCGCCGGCGGCATCCGCCTGGCGCACGGCATCCTTCATCTGACCGAGGATCTGCGGTTCGCCCAGCACCATCGAGTCCAGCCCGGAGGCGACACGGAAGGCATGGCGAACAGCATTGTCTTGCGGCAAGGCATACAGGAAGGGACGCAGATCGGCGTAGGAAAGCTTGTGATAATCGGCCAGGAAATGCGCCGTGCTGTCGATGGCGGCGTCGACACCGCCATGTGCGGCGGTGCTGGCAGCGTACAGTTCAGTGCGATTGCAGGTCGACAGGATCGCCGCTTCGCCGGTCTGTGCCAGATTGGCGCTCAGATCGGCACGGCCGAACCATGCTCGCGCCGAAGCCACCGCCTGACCGATCTGGTCAGTCGGGAACGCAACCTTCTCGCGCAGGGAAACCGGCGCGGTGGTGTGGTTCAGTCCGACGGCAAGCAGGTGCATAGCGTGTTTTCGGGGCTCGACAGCGAAAAAAATGGAGAAATATCAACTCAGTATTATACCCGCTGCAGATAAAGGGGTTTTGAACTGTATCAATAATGACTATATACGCAGGCTATGAGCTGACGTCAGCAGGAGACAGCGTCTGCAGCAATTTTTGCCATATGGGCAATTATTTCCCGGGCGTATCGCTCCGACTGCTCCAGATCGGGAAAATGCCCGCAATCGGCGAAGCGCCGGATGTCCAGTTGCGGCAGATGTTCTCGCAGCGACTCAGGTTGCGTCACCCGATGCGATCGGTCTTGTTCTCCCCAGATCAGCGTGCAGGGGATGGTGAGTGGAGCCGGGGCCGTCATGAGTACGGTTTCCCGCAATAAACCTTGCACGACGCTTGCCAGACAAAAACAACCCCCGGCATCGAAGGATTCCCGCGCCAGTTGCTGGAACGGCTGGGCATCCGTTTTTGCAGGCAGGGCGCTGCGGTGCCAAAGCTGTGCCAGCTTGCGGCGAGCCAGCCAGGTGATGAACTGCCCCGCGACGGGAACGCGTAGCGGCCTCGGAATCATGCGGTAAGCCCAGGCCTGCATGGCCGGCAGCGATGGCGTCTGGGTCAGCATCAGGCTGGCAATACGCGTCGGTGCAAGCTGCGCCGCTCGGATGGCGTACAAGCCGTTGGCGCAACTGAAGGCCAGTGTCGCCCGGGCAATGCCGAGTTGGTCGAGAACGGCGAGCACAGTGCGCGCTCCTTGTTCCAGGCTGTGTCCATAATCCGCTGCCGGCAGCGAAAAGCCAAAACCAGGCATGTCAAAACACACCACACGGAAATGCGGCGTCAGCAGAGCGATAAGTCGTCGGTAATGCGCCACGACATTAGGGCCGTCGGGAGTGAAGACAATGCAAGGACGATAATCGGGGCTGGCTTCATTGCCCGGTTCGCTTGCAGAGTCGAAGACGTGCACGCATCCCGCAGCGGTCTCGGCGTACTGGAGGTCGGTGGGCATACTGGTACCGGACAGCGATGCCGACAAGCGCGTCAGGAAATAATCAGTGCGGGATCCAGGCATGGGCACTACTTCTTGACGACGGGCGCCGCCAGCTGTTCCAGCTGATAGCCGTAGCCATACACGGTCGTCAGCCGGAAACCCTTCTCCGGCTTCAACTCCAGCTTGTTGCGCACACGCGAGATGTGGGTATCGATGGTGCGGGTCGGCAGCTCGCTCTCATCTTCCGGCCCCCAGACGCTTTCCTGTAAATAGGCGCGCGACAGCGGCCGGCCAAGATTGCCAAACAACAAAACAGCGAGCGCAAATTCTTTTTGAGTCAGCGTCGTGGTGATGCCGTCATGGATGACGATATGGGCCGGCGACTCGAAAACGTAGTTACCGAATCGCTGCACCTGTTTTTCGTCATGATCGGGGTAAGTGCGTTGCAAAAGTAGTTTGACGCGTGCAGCGACAGCATGACGTCGCAGCGGTTTGAATTCGCTGTCGATCAGGCGGTCGCCGGCAGGTTCTGCAGGCAAGGCAACCAGCGCAGCCAGGTCGGACGGCGTATCCCCCGCCAGCAGCAGCACCGGTATGGCAGGCGTCCTGGCTATCTGCAGTATGTCCGCCAACTGCGCACCGGCGCTGGCGATATCGACGATCAGCAATTGCGGATGCGCGCGGCGCAGGTCGGCGCGTTGCTGCACGCCCTGGCAATCGTGCGCGGGCAGGCTGCGTGCGATCAGGGCGATGTCGGCAGTGGAATGGCTGAAGATTGAGATCTGCATGGCGCGCGGAATAAAGAAGAAAGCCGTGTCCGAATGAGCAAAGTGCAGGCCCGGAAAGCATTGCGCCGGATTGGGTGCGACATCCCGTAAATTTGCATCGTGAAAGATGTCGAAAATCGGTACGAATACAGCGTCAAAAATGCTCGCAAGGCCTCGGCCTTGCTGCGCTTTTTTCCTTGTCTCGCCCCGATTTCGCCACTTTCACTATGCTGCAAATTTGCGGGATGTCGCACCGTCCGGCGCAATGGCTACGAGCAGAGTACTTAAGGCGCGTCGGCGTCCGGCAGCACCACGTTCACGTCGAGGACTTCCAGGTTGCCCTGGCGATCCAGCGAGATCTTGATGTCGTCGGCGTTGACCTTGGTGTACTTGGAAATGACCTCGATCAGTTCCTTGTGCAAGGCCGGCAGGAAGTCATAGCCTTGGCCTTGGCGACCGCCGCGTTCGCGCGCGATGATGATCTGCAGGCGTTCCTTGGCAGCCGTGGCGCTCTTCGCCTTGGGCGGAAACAGGAAGGAAAGCAAAGCCATGTCATTTACCTCCGAAAATACGCTGGAGCAGGCCCGGCTTTTCGTAGCTGGTAAAGCGCAGCGGCAGGTCTTCGCCGAGGAAACGGCTGACCAGATCCTGGTACGCCTCGGAAACGTCGGTCTCTTTCAGGTGGATCGCGGGATTGCCCTGGTTGGACGCATGCAGCACGGATTCCGATTCAGGGATGATGCCGATCAGCGGGATGCGCAGGATTTCCTGCACGTCGGTATAGGACAGCATTTCGCCGGCTTCGACGCGCTTTGGCGAATAGCGGGTGATCAGCAGGTGTTCCTTGACCGGCTCGCCACCGCTCAGAGCGCGGCGCGACTTGGCCTGGATGATGCCGAGGATGCGGTCCGAGTCACGCACCGAAGAAACTTCCGGATTGGTCACGATGATCGCTTCGTCGGCGAAGGTCAGGGCCATCACGGCGCCGTGTTCGATACCGGCCGGCGAGTCGCAGATGATGTACTCGAAGTCCATTTTTTGCAGGTCGCCCAGCACGCGTTCCACGCCTTCTTCCGACAGCGCGTCCTTGTCGCGGGTTTGCGACGCAGGCAGGATGAACAGGTTGTCGCAATGCTTGTCCTTGATCAGTGCCTGGTTCAGCGTTGCTTCCTGATTGACGACATTGATCAGGTCGTACACCACGCGGCGTTCGCAGCCCATGATCAGGTCAAGATTGCGCAGGCCGACGTCGAAGTCGATCACGACGGTCTTGTGTCCGCGCAGAGCCAGACCCGATGCGAAACTGGCGCTCGACGTCGTTTTGCCGACGCCGCCTTTACCGGATGTCACAACGATGATTTTTGCCACAAAAGACTCCTTAGAAGATTGAATACTTGATGATGCTGATACTAAATTATTTGCTGGTGTTGATCGGCAACACGTCGATGCGGTCACCGGTCAGGCGCACCTGCACCTGTTTTTGCGCCAGTTCGGGCGGATGGCCGTTCTCAAAGGTACGGTAGACGCCGGCAATCGACACCAGTTCCGCTTCCAGGCTCGCCGCGAAGATGCGCGCGCCGGTATTGCCGCTGGCGCCTGCCAGTGCGCGACCGCGCAAAGGGGCATACACGTGGATGCTGCCGTCGGCGATGATTTCTGCGCCGTTGTTGACCGCCGCCATGATCACCAGATCGGCGCCACGCGCATAAATGCGCTGGCCGGCGCGTACCGGCGTGTCGATGATCATCGTGGCTGCGGCAGGCGTTATTTGCGTAACTTGTGCTGCTTGCGTTGCCTGTGCTGGTTGTGCAGCAACGGGAGTCGGTGCCGGAGCTGGTTGCGGCGCTTCCTCTGCTACCGCTGCCGCTTCAGGCTGTTGCGGACGCGGTGCGCCGCCGTCGATGGAAAGTCCCTGTGCGGCGATCTCGGCGTGCAGCTCTTCCGGCGCGTTGCGCACGGCGACCGCATTGAGGCGATAGCGTTTGAACAAGGCCACCAGCGCTGTCCAGTCGATGCCGGCTGCCGCGGTGTCTAGGGCACCGATGTCGAGCACGGCGAATTCGTCTTCAAAGAAGTCGGATACGCCGCCGGTCATGTCCTTTAACGCCTTGTCCAGCGCTGCCGGATCAGTTTCATGCAGGATCGCGGAAATGGCGACCACTGTGGATATCTTGATTTCGATCGGTTTACGAGCTTTTTGCATAAATTGTTCAGTGCCTGCGTTTTCCCGGAGAAAAACGGCAGATTCAGTGCGTTCGGGGATTGTTCTCAAACCGTCTTGCGCTGGCGCGATCCAGCCGCCAGCCTGTATTGGTTTGGCATTATACAGTCAGCTGAGCGGCATTTTTAGGCTTCCAGCAAGGTTTTGAGGGCCTCGAGGTCGCGCGTCACCCAGGCGGTGTCTTCGTTGAATTTCTCATCGCTCATGCCGGGCTGGCGGAATAGCGTGAAGGTCAGCTCGCACCCGTCGCCGTTGGCGACCACGCGCAGGGGGATGAAGACGCTTTCTTCAGAGGCCAACACTATCTCATGATCGAGCACGCCGAAATCGTTGACCGGCGCAAAGCGGACTTCCAGCTTGCCTTGTGGCGTGTCGGCAAACCATTTGCCATCGATCAGCCGCATGCCTTTGCTGAGGCCGGACGCCCATTTCGGCATGTTTTCGGGATTGGCGACGAAGCGGTAAACGTCCCCGACGCTGCGTTCGATTGTGACGTGAAGGAGGCGGGTAGGCAGAGGCTTGGGCATGGCGGGTTCTCCGTAGGCAAGGAGGACATTATGCAGCCGGAGCATGCAAAGCGAGCGAACAAAAAAATGCCGGAGACGGTGATGTCTCCGGCAGATTGCTACATTGGCAAGTCCGGCGGCACGTGCCGGACCGGGTTCGGACGATCAGCCCGGTACCTTGCCTTCCACGCCTTCGACGTAGAACTTCACGCCGTGCAGGAAACCGTCATCAGCCACTGCATCTTTGGCGACTTGTTCCTTGCCGGTGTTGTCTTTGATCGGACCCTTCCAGATCGGAGCGGAGCCGTCGGCGATACCCTTCTTACGTTCTTCGACCAGTGCCTTCACATCGGCCTGCAGTTCGGGATTGAAGCCGCCCAGATCGATACCGCCTTCTTTCAGGCCGATCCAGGTTGTGCTGGTCTTCCACGAACCATCCAGCACGGCTTGCACGCGTGCGGTGTAGTAGACGCCCCAGTTGATCATCGATGCAGCCAGGTGGGCCTTCGGACCGAAGCTGGTCATGTCGCTGTCCCAGCCGAATGCATAGACGCCTTTTTCTTGCGCAGTCTGAACAACAGCGGCGG
>Ga0209913_1000658_pt1 | contig 26263 bp, 27 predicted proteins | sample PersoiDNA2013203_FD_185805 | JGI IMG/M metagenome (GOLD analysis project Ga0209913, IMG submission 185805) | Permafrost soil microbial communities from the Arctic, to analyse light accelerated degradation of dissolved organic matter (DOM) -... | ecosystem: Environmental > Terrestrial > Soil >... | reverse complement strand
GGGCCGTTGTCGTTTCTGGCGGCGGGAATGTTGCAGGGTTTTGCACAAAGCGCACAAAATTGAGTGACCTGTGAGTCATAAAGCGCATCTTCACTGTATCGTGTGAAAAGGATAAGTCGCCTGCGGGTCTTTGCGTGGTGGCTTTCAGCGAAATTTTTACGGGGTTATCCCCATTATTTTCAGCGCTCCCGGCGTAGTCCGAGGGGTGTTATCCAGCTATTTAGTATTGGGAAGCCACAATGATTGGCATAAAAAGCATCGCCAGTTACGTGCCGGCAGACGGGATCGATAACTACGCCCAGGGTGCCAAATTCGCCAAGGATGAGGAATTCATCATCGGCAAGATCGGTTCGGCGTTCCTGCCGCGTAAGGATGCTGCGCAGGAAACCTCCGACCTGTGCGTCGAGGCGGTCAATGCCTTGTTTGCTGCCAACCCTCAATTGTCGCGCGAATCCATTGACGCAGTGGTCGTCGTGACCCAGAACGGCGATGAGGAGGGTTTGCCCCACACGGCCGCCATCGTTCAGGACAAATTGGGCCTGCCGACCCATGTGGCTGCGTTTGATCTCTCCCTGGGCTGCTCCGGCTATGTCTACGGCATCTATGTGATGAAGGGCTTCATGGAGGCGACCGGCCTGAAAAACGGCCTGCTGATCACCGCCGACCCGTATTCGAAGATTGTTGACCCGGACGACCGTAACACCACCATGCTCTTCGGCGATGCCGCCACCGCCACCTGGATGGGGGAAGACCCCGAGTGGTTGCTGGGCAAGTCGAAGTTCGGTACCGACGGTTCCGGCGCGCCACACTTGAAGGTCAGTGATGGCGTGTTTTTCATGAATGGTCGCCAGGTGTTCAACTTCGCCTTGCTCAAGGTGCCGGCGCATCTGCACGAGTTGCTCGACGAATCGGGCCTCAAGGCCGACGACATCGACGCCTTCTGCATTCACCAGGGCAGTGCGGCGATTGTTGATGCCGTGGCCCGGCGTTTCGAAGATGCACCGGTGGAGAAGTTCATCAAGGACATGGTCGAAACCGGCAACACCGTGTCTTCGAGCATTCCGCTGCTGCTGGAAAAGCGCATGAAGGACCCCGACTGGAAGCGCGTTGCAATCAGTGGGTTTGGTGTGGGCCTGTCGTGGGGTTCGGCGATTCTCTATCGCCCGTGATCCTCTGATGGTGCGGCACAAAAAAACGCCCGGGCTCAAAAAGCCTGGGCGTTTTTTATTTGGCGCCAGAAAGCCCAGCATTTACGGGGCGGCTGGCTATCGTAAATGCTTGAATTCCAAAGGGTGGCCCCGTGCTAGTAAAAAAAATCAAAAAAAACCTCAAGCAACCAGCATTCACGACGATAACTATTACGAAGGTTCTCTAGGCCACACCCGGCGGTTGCCAGGGCCGGAAGCCGCAGTACACCACCCACGAGGATTTCGTCATGGCATTAACAGTAAACACCAACATTGCTTCGCTGAACGTTCAGAAAAACCTGAACAATGCTTCCACTGCCCTGCAAACCTCCATGCAGCGCCTGTCCTCCGGCCTGCGTATCAACAGCGCCAAAGACGACGCCGCCGGCCTGCAAATCTCCAACCGTCTGACCAGCCAAATCAACGGCCTGGGCGTTGCGATCAAAAACGCCAACGACGGTAGCTCGATTGCTCAGACCGCTGAAGGCGCGATGCAGCAGTCCACCAACATTCTGCAAAGCATGCGTACCCTGGCTCTGCAATCCGCGAACGGCTCGCCAAGCGCTGACGACCGTAAGTCGAACCAGGCTCAATACTCCGCTCTGACTGCTGAATTGACCCGTATCGCGACCACCACCACCTTCGGTGGCAAGAACTTGCTCGACGGTTCTTTCGGTACTACTTCGTTCCAGGTCGGCGCCAACGCCAACCAGACTATCGACATGACCATCGGTGACGTTTCAGCCAACAACATTGGTTCGCAACAGCTGCAAACCCAGGCCCTGACGCCTTCCGCAACCGGTATTGCCGGTGGCGCGATCACCGTTACCGGTGGTGGTCAGTCTGCAACAGTGACCCTGGCAGCTGGCGCTTCCGCCAAGCAGATCGCTGCTCAAATGAACGGCGCTGTCGGCGGCCTGGCTGCTACTGCCAGCACTGAAGCTCAGTTCACCGTGAACACGGCTACCATTGCTGCCGCTGCTACGCCTAACGCCAACTTCACCCTGCAAGTGGGTAGCGGCACTGCGGTCCAGTTCACTGGCGTGACCAGCACTGCCGACCTGGCTAACCAACTGAAGTCCAACGCTGCCAAGCTGGGCATCAGCGTTAACTACAATTCGTCGACCAACGCTCTGTCGGTCAAGTCCGACACCGGTGAGAACCTGACCTTCAACGCTGGTGACGCCGGTGCTGCTGGTATCTCGGTTGCAACCAAAGACGGCACCGGTACCTACGGTACCGCTACTGCACTGGCCGCCACCGCGATCATTGCGACCGGTGCTGTTGCGCTGAACTCTTCCAACAGCTACGCGCTGAACGGCGCGGGTGTAGCCGGTGTGTTCGCTGCCGGTGCTGCTACCGCTGCCAACTCCACCAAAACCACCGTCAACAACACCGACGTTACTACCGCTGCCAACGCGCAAAACGCGATCGACGTGATCACCCAGGCGATCTCGGACATCGACTCCCAGCGTGCCGGTCTCGGTGCTGTACAAAACCGTTTCGACAACACCGTTGCCAACCTGACTAGCATCGCCGACAACTCCACTGCCGCTCGCGGCCAGATCCAGGACGTTGACTACGCTGCTGAAACTGCTCAGTTGACCAAGCAACAAACCCTGCAACAGGCTTCCACTGCGATCCTGTCCCAGGCCAACCAACTGCCTTCCGCTGTACTGAAGCTGCTTCAGTAATAGCCATCGGTAGATGACTGACGGAAGGGCGCGTTTACGTGCCCTTTTGTCTTTTGCGTGATGAGGAGATTGGACATGGACATGAGCGTAAAGTTGAACCTGTCTTATCCTGCAGCGGCGCCGCAGAGTGCTCCTGCCCCCAAGAGCAGCGACCCGCAGCAAACCAAGGTTGCTCCTACGGTTGCCACGGTCGAACCCAAGCAGGACTCGAAGCCGTCCGACCTTGAACAGGCGGTGACGGATATTCGCAAATTCGTCCAGGCTACCCAGCGTAACCTGGATTTTTCCATTGATGACTCCACCCATCAGGTGGTGGTCAAGGTCATTGCGACCGAAACCGGCGAGGTTATTCGTCAGATCCCTTCGGAAATGGCACTGAAACTCGCACAAAGCCTTCACGACGCCAGCAACGTGTTGTTTAACGCCAAGGTCTGAGCTGGCATGAATTTTGTTGCTGTAGCTGCTTGAGGCGTCGTCCGTCAAGAAAGCGCCAGCCCCAATCAGGAGATAGAGTCATGGGTGATATCACGGTAAGCGGCCCGGTTACGGGTATCAACACTGAGTCGATCGTGACAGCTTTGGTGAACGCGGAACAAGCACCCAAGCAGTCGCAGATCAACAAGCAAACGCAGACGTCGACCGCCCAGCTGTCCTCGATCGGCAAGATTCAAGCGGCGCTGGATGCCTTCCGCGGTGCCATGGACAACATGACCAAGGACGCCAGTATCGGCGGCATGACGGCTACCGCCTCGGATTCCAGCATTTCCACCGTCACCCTGGGTACCGGCGCCTCCACCGGGACTTACGCGCTGATCGTCAGCCAGTTGGCGACGGCCTCTAAGGTCGCTAGCAAGACTTACGCAGGCGGTGCGTCGACGGTCATCAACTCGACCAGCTCAGCGACCAGCCTGACGCTCTCCCAGTCGGGCCAGAGCTATTCAGTCAATGTGCCCGCGGGCGCGACGTTGCAGCAAGTGCGCGACTCGATCAACTCGCAATACACTAGCGCAGGCTTGAGTGCCAACATCCTGACCGACTCCACGGGCTCCCGCCTGGTCATGACGTCGACCAATACCGGGGCCGGCACGGACATTACCATTGGCGGCGACTCCGGCCTGGAAGTTGGCACCTCGGTGTTGGGGGGCGCGCCGCAGAATGCGAAATACACCATTGACGGTACCGCGCAGGAATCCCAGAGCAACAACCTGACTGACGCGATCAGTGGCGTGAGTATCAAGTTGACGGGCGTATCGGCAATGCCTGCTAGCGGCAAAACCGACGCCGACCGGGTATCGTCGACCATTTCGGTCACACGTAGTACCGACACGCTCAAGAGCTCGGTCAAGGGGTTCGTGGATACCTATAACGCCTTGGTAACCGCGATGAACACTGAGACGGCAGTCACCACCGCCGCTAATGGCTCTACGACGGGCTCTGCGCTGACGGGCGATGCCACCATGCGCAATCTGGAGTCGGCTTTGCGTAGTCAGTTGAACGCATTGTCGGGTTCGGGAACGTTGAAGTCCCTGGCTCAGTTTGGTGTGAATACTGACCAGACAAGCGGCAAGCTGAGCATTGACGATAAACTGTTCAGTGCGGCTGTCTTGACTAACCCCACCGACATCGGCGGCATCTTCAACGGCGATAATGGCCTGCTGGCGCGTATGAAATCTGCGACCGACAGCTATGCGCTAAGCAATACCGGCATCTTTGCTTCGCGTTCAACGACGCTGTCGAGCAACCTCAAGGATCTGCAGGGCCAGCAGGACACCCTGACAGCGCGCATGGCCGCGCTGAAGACGAGCCTGACCGCCAAATACACGACGATGAACAATCTGGTTGCGCAGCTCACCTCTCAACGAACAAGCGTCATGACCACGCTCGATTCACTGAACAGTACGAAGAGCAACTGATCCTCAATGAGACTGCCCGGCGAGGTGATCACCTTTGTCGGGCGTGGCCTTCGCCAGACCGCCGGCTTAAAGTTTTTTGCGATACCGTCGACATAATTATCAGAGCCATTCTTTTTAGTGTTGCCTGTCACGAGGTAGAAAAATGAATCCCATGAGAGCCCTTCGCCAATATCAGAAGGTCAATTCCCATGCCCAGGTCTCCGAGGCCAGCCCACACCGTTTGGTCCAGATGCTGATGGAAGGCGCTTTGGATCGCATGGCTCAGGCCAAGGGCGCCATGGCTCGCGGTGATATCGCGCAAAAAGGCCTGTTGCTGGGCAAGGCGATCGATATCTTGATCGGCTTGCGTGACGGCCTTAACCCGGAAAAAACCGATGACCCGGCGGCGTTGCAGCAACTGGATAACCTGTACGCCTATATGACTACGCGCCTGCTGGAAGCAAACAGCAAGAGCGATGTCACCATGATCGACGAAGTGGCCGGCCTGATGATTACGCTCAAGGAAGGCTGGGACGGTATTGCAACACTGTAGGCCTTTGGGCCTGAGGATGATGTCATGAGCCACGCCCTGCAACGGATTGACGAAACCCGCGAAGCTTTGGTCGACGCATTGGCTGAACGTAATTGGGACGCTATCGGCGAACTGGATATGGGCTGCCGTGCGGTGATTGATGAGGCGCTCAATAATGCGCCGGTGGACGAGGATGCCTTGCGGGAAAAACTGGAGAGCTTGTTGGTGGTCTATCAACAGTTGCTTGAGGTGACGACTGGCGAGCGCCAAGCGATTTTCGAAGAGATGTCGCAGATCAACCGAGCGGAAAATGCGTCAAAGGTTTACCATCTGTTCGGTTGACCGGGCGCAGTTAATCCGAACGGCGCGTCATATATTTGACTGTGCCAGCATTTTTGACTTAACTAGTGCTGTTTTCAGATTTCAGACGTCTAGTAAGGTAAGAAGTCTTACAGGCATCTAGATAGCCCACACTCTGGGCTGAGCGTTTTACTAGGGAAGTTGCTATTGCATGTGGCGTGAAACCAAAATTCTGCTGATTGATGACGATAGCGTCCGCCGCCGCGATTTAGCGGTGATTTTGAATTTTCTTGGCGAAGAAAATCTTCCCTGTGGTAGCCACGATTGGCAGCAGGCGGTCAGCTCGTTGTCGTCGAGCCGTGAAATCCTTTGTGTGCTGATTGGGACGGTAAACGCTCCTGGCGCAGTTCTGGGCTTGTTAAAGACACTGTCAACCTGGGATGAGTTCCTTCCGGTGTTGCTGATGGGCGATATTTCTTCGCTCGACCTGCCGGAAGACCAGCGCCGCCGCGTGTTGTCCGCCCTGGAAATGCCGCCCAGCTACAGCAAATTGCTCGACTCCCTGCACCGCGCCCAGGTCTATCGCGAAATGTACGACCAGGCCCGTGAGCGTGGTCGCCACCGCGAACCCAACTTGTTCCGCAGTCTCGTCGGCACCAGCCGGGCGATCCAGCACGTGCGCCAGATGATGCAGCAAGTGGCCGATACCGACGCCAGTGTGCTGATCCTCGGCGAGTCGGGCACCGGCAAGGAAGTGGTCGCGCGCAACCTGCACTATCACTCCAAGCGCCGCGACGGGCCGTTTGTGCCGGTCAACTGCGGGGCGATCCCGGCAGAGCTACTGGAAAGCGAATTGTTCGGCCACGAGAAGGGCGCCTTTACCGGGGCGATCACCAGCCGTGCCGGGCGTTTCGAGCTGGCCAACGGCGGCACCCTGTTCCTCGACGAAATCGGCGACATGCCGCTGCCGATGCAGGTCAAGCTGCTGCGCGTGCTGCAGGAGCGCACCTTCGAGCGCGTGGGCAGCAACAAAACCCAGAGCGTCGACGTGCGCATCATTGCGGCGACCCACAAGAACCTCGAAAGCATGATCGAGGTCGGCAGCTTCCGCGAAGACCTCTACTACCGCCTCAACGTGTTCCCTATCGAGATGGCCCCGCTGCGTGAGCGCGTGGAAGACATCCCGCTGCTGATGAACGAACTGATCTCACGCATGGAGCACGAAAAGCGCGGCTCGATTCGCTTCAATTCGGCGGCGATCATGTCCCTGTGCCGCCACGCCTGGCCGGGCAACGTCCGCGAGCTGGCCAACCTGGTGGAGCGCATGGCGATCATGCATCCCTACGGTGTGATCGGCGTGGTCGAGCTGCCGAAGAAATTCCGCTACGTCGACGAAGAAGACGAGCATCTGGTGGACAGCCTGCGCAGTGACATGGAAGAGCGGATCGCCATCAACGGCCATACGCCGGACTTCGGTGCCAACGCCATGCTGCCGCCGGAAGGCCTTGACCTCAAAGACTACCTCGGCAACCTCGAACAAGGGCTGATTCAGCAAGCCCTGGACGACGCCAACGGCATCGTCGCCCGTGCGGCCGAGCGCCTGCGTATCCGTCGAACCACCCTGGTGGAGAAGATGCGCAAGTACGGGATGAGTCGTCGAGACGGTGATGAACAGGCAGATGATTGACGCCTGTTTTTCAAGCCACTGTTTTATAGGTAGTTTTTTTTAGGCACGGGTATTGCTACAGCCCTCGCAACGTTCCGTTTAACTGACGGTCAGCCAAGCGAGAGAGCATGATGCCCCACGCCGCCCAACTATCTTCGGCCCCTGAGCTCCAGGGGTCGGTCCCGACCGCCGAACAGCTCAGCCGACATGGCCTTGAGCAGGCGTTCTCGCTGTTCAGCCAGATGTCCAGCCAGCTGAATGACTCCTATAGCCTGTTGGAAGCGCGGGTCTCCGAGCTCAAGGGTGAACTGGCGGTCGTCAGTGCCCAGCGCATGGAAGAGCTGGCCGAGAAAGAGCGCCTGGCCAACCGTCTGCAGAACCTCCTCGACCTGTTGCCCGGCGGCGTGATCGTCATCGACGACCAGGGCCGCGTGCGCGAAGCCAACCCGGCCGCCTGCGACCTGCTCGGGCTGCCGTTGGAGGGCGAGCTATGGCGCCATGTCATCACCCGCTGCTTCGCACCGCGTGACGATGACGGCCATGAAATCTCCCTCAAGGATGGGCGCCGCCTGTCTATCGCCACGCGCTCCCTGGATGCCGAGCCCGGCCAGCTGGTGCTGCTCAACGACCTGACTGAAACCCGTCACCTGCAAGACCAACTGGCGCGCCATGAGCGCTTGTCGTCGTTAGGAAGGATGGTCGCTTCTTTGGCGCATCAGATCCGCACGCCGTTGTCGGCGGCGTTGATCTACGCCAGTCATTTGACTGATGAGCAATTGCCCGCCGAAACCCAGCAGCGGTTTGCCGGGCGACTCAAGGAGCGTCTGCATGAGTTGGAGCACCAGGTGCGCGACATGCTGGTGTTTGCCCGCGGAGAATTGCCGCTGACCGACCGCCTCACGCCGTCCGGCCTGATGCAGGCGCTGCAAGCGGCGGCCGCCACCCACGTCCAGGGCGCCAATGTGCGCTGGCAGTGCGACAGCCACCAAGGCGAATTGTTGTGCAACCGCGACACGCTGGTGGGCGCGCTGCTCAACCTGATCGAAAACGCGACCCAAGCCAGCGGCCCCGGCGCGCGGCTCAAGGTGCATGTATACGCCCGCGCACAAACCCTGCGTCTGTGCATCAGCGACAGCGGTAGCGGCATCGATCCGGGGGTGCTGCAGCGCCTCGGCGAACCGTTTTTTACCACTAAGACCAACGGTACGGGCCTGGGCCTGACGGTGGTCAAGGCAGTGGCACGTGCCCATCAGGGAGAATTGCAACTGCGTTCCCGCTTGGGGCGTGGCACCTGTGCATTGATGACCTTGCCGTTGTTTTCATGCGCGGCAAGCGCGGAGTAAAAGGCTATGGCTATCAAGGTTTTGTTGGTGGAAGACGATCGTGCCCTGCGCGAGGCATTGGCTGACACGCTGTTGCTGGCGGGCCATGACTATCGGGCGGTCGGTTCTGCCGAGGAAGCCTTGGAGGCGGTGGAGCAAGAGCCCTTCAGCCTGGTGGTCAGCGACGTGAACATGCCTGGCATGGACGGCCACCAGTTGCTCGGCCTGCTTCGTGCGCGCCAGCCGCAACTGCCGGTGTTGCTGATGACCGCCCATGGCGCCGTCGAGCGCGCGGTGGACGCCATGCGCCAGGGCGCGGCGGATTATCTGGTCAAGCCGTTCGAGCCCAAGGCGTTGATCGAACTGGTGGCGCGGCATGCCCTGGGGGTGATTCCGGCCGGTGAAGGCGATGGCCCGATTGCCTTCGAGCCATCCAGCGCACAATTGCTGGAACTCGCGGCCCGCGTGGCGCGCAGTGACTCCACCGTGTTGATTTCCGGCGAGTCGGGCACCGGCAAGGAAGTGCTGGCGCGCTATATCCACCAGCAATCGGGCCGCGCCCAGCAGCCCTTTATCGCGATCAATTGCGCGGCGATCCCCGACAACATGCTCGAAGCCACGCTGTTCGGCCACGAAAAGGGCTCGTTTACCGGCGCCATCGCGGCCCAGGCGGGCAAGTTCGAACAGGCCGACGGCGGCACCATCCTGCTTGACGAAATTTCGGAAATGCCCCTGGGCCTGCAAGCCAAGCTGCTGCGGGTGTTGCAGGAGCGTGAAGTGGAGCGTGTCGGTGCGCGCAAGGCTATCCAATTGGATATCCGCGTGGTCGCCACCACTAACCGCGATCTGGCGGGCGAAGTGGCGGCGGGGCGCTTTCGGGAAGACTTGTTCTACCGTCTCTCGGTATTCCCCCTGGCCTGGCGCCCACTGCGCGAGCGCCCGGCGGACATCATCCCGCTGGCCGAGCGTCTGCTGAACAACCACGTCAAAAAAATGAAGCACGCCCAGGCGCGGCTGTCGGCCGAAGCCCAGGCCTGCCTGATCAGCTACCCGTGGCCCGGCAACGTGCGGGAGCTGGACAACGCGATTCAGCGTGCATTGATTTTGCAGCAGGGCGGCTTGATCCAGCCTCAGGACTTCTGCCTGGCCATGGGCAGCGGCGCCGCGCCGTTACCGAGCCTGGCGCCCGCACCACTGGTCGCCGAAGTCGAATCCGCAGGGGCCTTGGGCGACGACCTGCGCCGCCGCGAATTTCAGATGATCATCGACACCCTGCGCGCCGAACGCGGCCGCCGCAAAGAAGCGGCCGAGCGCCTGGGCATCAGCCCGCGCACCCTGCGCTACAAGCTGGCGCAGATGCGCGACGCTGGGATGGACGTGGAAGGCTACCTTTTCGCCACCTGACCGGTAACAAGGTCGACAAGTTTTGTCGCCTTTTCTTACAAGTTGCTACAGAGCTGGCACCCTTGTTGCTACCACCCCTAGTAACTGCTGCGTAGTGTCAAAAAAATGCGGGTCGTCAGAGAGAGAAGGTCATGAGCCAGGGTATTGAGTTCAATCGGTTGATGTTGGATATGCGCTCCATGCAAATGGATGCCATGGCTCAACCGAAATCCGTCGCGCCAGCGCCGGAATTGGGCCAAAGCAGTTTCGCCGACATGCTCGGCCAGGCAGTCAACAAAGTCAGTGACACCCAGCAAGCCTCCAACCAGTTGGCGACCGCGTTCGAGATCGGTAAGAGCGGCGTGGACCTGACTGACGTGATGGTCGCTTCGCAGAAAGCCAGTGTGTCCTTTCAAGCCTTGACCCAGGTGCGCAACAAACTGGTTCAGGCTTATCAAGACATCATGCAGATGCCGGTTTAAGGGCGAGATTTAAGTCATGGCAGAAGCAGTCGTGGACAACGTACCCGCCAAGGCAGACGGCAAGCCGCCGCTGTTTGGCCTGTCGTTCCTGGAAAACCTCTCGGAAATGACCATGCTGCGTCAGGTGGGCCTGATGGTCGGCCTGGCTGCCAGCGTGGCGATTGGTTTTGCCGTGGTGCTGTGGTCGCAGCAACCCGATTACCGGCCGCTGTACGGCAGCCTGGCCGGTATGGATTCAAAACAGATCATGGAAACCCTGGCCGCCGCCGACATCGCCTACACCGTGGAGCCCAACTCCGGGGCGCTGCTGGTCAAGGCCGATGATGTCGCCCGTGCCCGCATGAAGCTGGCCGCGGCCGGCGTGACCCCGTCCGACAGCAATATCGGTTTTGAGATCCTCGACAAGGACCAGGGCCTGGGCACCAGCCAGTTCATGGAAGCCACCCGCTACCGTCGTGGCCTGGAAGGCGAACTGGCGCGCACCATCTCCAGCCTCAACAACGTCAAGGGCGCCCGTGTCCACCTGGCGATTCCGAAGAGCTCGGTGTTTGTGCGTGATGAGCGCAAGCCAAGTGCCTCGGTATTGGTCGAACTGTTTTCCGGCCGCTCCCTGGAGCCTGGCCAAGTGCTGGCGATCATCAACCTGGTGGCCACCAGCGTTCCCGAATTGAGCAAGTCGCAAATCACCGTGGTCGACCAGAAGGGCAACCTGCTGTCCGACATGGCGGAAAACTCTTCGCTGACCCAGGCCGGCAAACAGTTCGACTACAGCCGCCGCATGGAAAGCATGCTGACCCAGCGTGTCCACAACATCCTGCAACCGGTGCTGGGTAACGATCGCTACAAGGCCGAAGTGTCCGCCGACGTGGATTTCAGCGCCGTCGAGTCGACCTCCGAGCAGTTCAACCCGGACCAGCCGGCCCTGCGCAGCGAACAATCGACCAGCGAACAACGCACCGCCAGCAGCGGCCCACAAGGTGTGCCGGGTGCCCTGAGCAATCAGCCGCCAGCCCCGGCTTCAGCCCCGCAGACCACCGGCGGTTCCGCCGCGTCCGCTGGCGCCATTGCCGCTGGCCAGCCACTGCTGGACGCCAACGGTCAGCAGATCATGGACCCGGCCACCGGCCAGCCGATGCTCGCCCCCTACCCGGCGGACAAGCGTAACCAGTCGACCAAGAACTTCGAACTCGACCGCTCCATCAGCCACACCAAGCAGCAACAGGGCCGGATCAATCGCCTGTCGGTGTCGGTGGTGGTCGATGATCAGGTCAAAATCGCCGCGGCTGATGGCGCCGTCACACGCGCCCCGTGGAGCGCCGACGAATTGGCGCGCTTCACTCGCCTGGTGCAGGATGCCGTCGGTTTCGACGCCAGCCGTGGTGACAGCGTCAGCGTGATCAACATGCCGTTCTCCGCCGAGCGTGGCGAAGTCATCGCAGAAGCTGCGTTCTACACCCAGCCGTGGTTCTGGGACATCGTCAAGCAAGTGCTGGGCGTGTTGTTCATCGTAGTGCTGGTGTTCGGCGTGCTGCGTCCGGTGCTCAACAACATCACCGGCAATGGCAAGAAACAAATGGCAACCTTCGGTGGCAGTGATGTCGAGTTGGGTGGCATGGGCGGCCTTGACGGCGAACTGGCCAACGACCGCGTCAGCCTCGGCGGCCCGCAAAGCATCCTGTTGCCAAGCCCGAGCGAAGGCTATGACGCTCAGTTGAACGCAATCAAGAGTCTGGTGGCAGAAGACCCGGGCCGTGTGGCCCAGGTCGTGAAAGAGTGGATTAACGCAGATGAGTGATAGTCGAGCCGCTGTTGCCAAGCTCACCAAGGTCGATAAAGCCGCAGTCCTGCTGCTGTCCCTGGGTGAAACCGACGCCGCACAAGTGCTGCGCCACATGGGCCCCAAAGAGGTCCAGCGCGTGGGCGTGGCCATGGCGCAGATGCGCAACGTTCACCGAGAGCAGGTCGAGCAGGTGATGAGCGAGTTCGTCGAGATCGTCGGCGACCAGACCAGCCTGGGCGTCGGCTCCGACAGCTACATCCGCAAGATGCTCACCTCGGCCCTCGGCGAAGACAAAGCCAACGGCCTGATCGACCGCATCCTGCTGGGCGGCAACACCAGCGGCCTCGACAGCCTGAAATGGATGGAGCCGCGCGCCGTCGCCGACGTGATCCGCTACGAGCACCCGCAGATCCAGGCGATCGTGGTGGCGTACCTCGACCCCGACCAGGCCGGCGAAGTGCTCGGCCACTTCGACCATAAAGTGCGCCTGGACATCATCCTGCGCGTGTCGTCGTTGAACACCGTGCAGCCGGCGGCCCTGAAAGAACTCAACACGATTCTCGAGAAGCAGTTCTCGGGCAACTCGAATGCTTCGCGTACCACCTTGGGCGGTATCAAGCGCGCAGCCGACATCATGAACTTCCTCGACAGCTCGGTCGAAGGCCAGTTGATGGACTCGATCCGCGAGATCGACGACACCCTGTCCGGCCAGATCGAAGACCTCATGTTCGTGTTCAACAACCTCTCCGATGTCGACGACCGTGGCATCCAGGCGCTGTTGCGCGAAGTCTCCTCCGACGTGCTGGTACTGGCCCTCAAGGGTTCGGACGAAGGCGTCAAGGAAAAGATCTTCAAGAACATGTCCAAGCGCGCCTCCGAACTGTTGCGCGACGACCTGGAAGCCAAAGGCCCGGTACGCGTCAGCGACGTGGAAACCGCCCAGAAGGAAATCCTCACGATTGCCCGCCGTATGGCCGAAGCCGGAGAAATCGTTCTCGGCGGGAAGGGCGGCGAAGAAATGATCTAAGGCGCTTTCCATGTCGAACAAAGATGAGACGCCCAGCGATCTGATTCGCGCGCGGGATGTCGGCGGGTTCGACATCTGGTCGTTGCCCAGTTTCGATCCGCATGTGCCGGAGCCGGAACCTGAGCCTGTGGTAGAGCTGCCGGCGGAAATGGAAGAAGTGCCGCTGGAAGAAGTCCAGCCGCTGACCCTGGAAGAGTTGGAAAGCATTCGCCAGGAGGCCTACAACGAAGGCTTCGCCGCCGGCGAAAAAGATGGTTTTCGCAGCACCACGCTCAAGGTGCGTCAGGAAGCCGAGACCGCCTTGAGCGTCAAGCTGGCCAGCCTCGAACGCCTGATGGGCAGCCTGTTCGAGCCCATCGCCGAGCAGGATTCGCAGATCGAAAAAGCCATGGTCGGGCTGGTCGAGCACATCGCCCGCCAGGTGATCCAGCGTGAGCTGGTGCTGGACTCCAGTCAGATCGAAAGCGTGATGCGTGAAGCCCTCAAGCTGCTGCCCCTGGGTGTCGGCAATGTGCGGCTGCACATCAACCCGCAGGATTTCGAACAGGTCAAAGCCCTGCGCGAGCGCCATGAAGAAACCTGGCGCATCCTCGAAGATGCCGCGCTGCAGCCCGGTGGTTGCCGCGTCGAGACCGAATACAGTCGCATCGACGCCACGGTGGAAACGCGCATCAGCCAGATCATGGCTCAGTTGCTGGATCAGGTTCACGAGCAGGTCCTGAACCCGGCCGAATCTGACATGAGCGTGGACCTGGACGCCCCCGATGCGCCTTGATCGCACCAGCTTCGCCAAACGCCTGAGCGGGTATGTCGAGGCCACCGAGTTGCCCGGCCAGCCGATCCTCGAAGGGCGCTTGCTGCGCATGGTTGGCTTGACCCTCGAAGCCGAAGGGCTGCGCGCCGCCATGGGCAGTCGCTGCCTGGTGATCAACGACGACAGCTACCACCCGGTGCAGGTCGAAGCCGAGGTGATGGGCTTTTCCGGCAGCAAGATTTTCCTGATGCCGGTTGGCAGCCTGGCGGGCATCGCCCCCGGCGCCCGCGTGGTGCCGCTGGCCGATACCGGCCGCTTGCCCATGGGCATGGGCATGCTCGGCCGCGTCCTGGACGGCGCCGGTCGTGCGCTGGACGGCAAGGGCGGCATGAAAGCCGAAGACTGGGTGCCGATGGATGGCCCCACCATCAACCCGCTCAAGCGCAACCCCATCAGCCAGCCGCTGGACGTGGGCATTCGCAGCATCAACGGTTTATTGACGGTCGGTCGCGGCCAGCGGCTGGGCTTGTTCGCCGGTACCGGCGTGGGTAAGTCGGTGTTGCTGGGCATGATGACCCGCTTTACCGAGGCCGACATCATCGTGGTGGGGCTGATCGGCGAACGGGGCCGGGAAGTGAAGGAGTTCATCGAGCACAGCCTCGGTGAAGAAGGCCTCAAGCGTTCCGTCGTCGTTGCGTCCCCGGCCGACGATGCGCCGCTGATGCGTTTACGCGCCGCCATGTACTGCACGCGCATCGCCGAATATTTTCGCGACAAGGGCAAGAACGTCCTGTTGCTGATGGACTCCCTCACGCGTTTCGCCCAGGCCCAGCGGGAAATCGCCCTGGCCATCGGCGAGCCGCCGGCCACCAAGGGCTATCCGCCGTCAGTGTTCGCCAAGCTGCCCAAGCTGGTGGAGCGCGCCGGTAATGCCGAGGCGGGTGGTGGCTCGATCACCGCGTTCTACACCGTGTTGTCTGAAGGCGATGACCAGCAAGACCCGATCGCCGACTCGGCGCGGGGCGTGCTCGACGGTCACATCGTGCTGTCGCGGCGCCTGGCGGAGGAGGGGCACTACCCGGCCATCGATATCGAAGCGTCCATCAGCCGGGTGATGCCGTCGGTGGTCACGCCGGAGCACATGGCCCGTGCCCAGCAGTTCAAGCAGTTGTGGTCGCGCTACCAGCAAAGTCGCGACCTGATCAGCGTTGGCGCCTATGTGGCCGGTGGCGATCGCGAGACCGACCTGGCGATTGCCCTGCAACCGCAATTGGTCACCTACCTGCGCCAAGGCCTCAACGACAACATCAGCATGGGCGAAAGCGAAGCGCACCTGCAGTCCATCTTCGCCCCCGCGCCAGGCGGCTAAGCCATGGCCAGCAGCCGCTCCTCACGCTTGGCCCCGGTGGTGGACATGGCCGAAAAGGCCGAAAAAACTGCTGTCCAGCGCCTGGGTTACTTCCAGGGCCAGGTGCGCCTGGCACAAAGCAAGCTCGGCGACCTGGAGCGCTTTCGCGGCGAATACCAGCAGCAGTGGATCGAGCGCGGCACCAAAGGCGTGTCCGGCCAGTGGCTGATGGGCTACCAGGGCTTTCTCAACCAGCTTGAAACCGCTGTCGGCCAGCAGCGCCAGAGCCTGGCCTGGCACCAGAACAACCTCGACAAGGCCCGCGAGAGCTGGCAGCAGGCGTATGCCCGGGTCGAAGGGTTGCGCAAGCTGGTGCAGCGTTATATCGACGAGGCGCGGACGCTTGAGGATAAGCGCGAGCAGAAACTGCTCGATGAGTTGTCCCAGCGCCTGCCGCGCCAGAATCCCTACTAGCGCCAGGCTCCGGCCTCAATGTGGGAGGGGGCTTGCCCCCGATAGCGGAGTTCCAGTCGACTGATCCGTTGACGGGCACACCGCAATCGGGAGCAAGCCCCCTCCCACATTTGCTTCGCTGTGTTGCCCACATCCGGTTAGCCTGCTACACCTTGTGTTTATGCCAATGACAAGGAAGCAGTCACATGTCAATCGAGTCAGAAGTATCCCTGGATGGGAAGAAGTTGACGATCGCAATCAAGGGCCGGTTCGATTTCGGCAGCCACCAGCTATTTCGTGACGCCTACGAGCGTTTCTACAAGGTGCCGCAGGTCTACATCGTCGACCTGAAAGAAACCACCTACATGGACAGCTCCGCCCTGGGCATGCTCCTGCTGCTGCGCGATCATGCCGGGGGTGATAACTCGGAAGTCCAGGTGATCAACAGCAGCTCCGACGTGCGCAAGATTCTCGCGATTTCCAACTTCGACAAACTGTTCGATATCAATTGAGCGCCCTGGCTCCGGTCCTCGAACCGCTGACCATCCTGATCGCCGAAGACAGCGCCGCCGACCTGTTGTTGCTGTCGACCATCGTCCGGCGCCAGGGCCACCAGGTGCTCACCGCCAGCAACGGCGCACAAGCCGTCGACCTGTTTGCCCGCGAACGCCCGCAACTGGTGCTGATGGACGCCCTGATGCCGGTGATGGATGGCTTTGAGGCCGCGCGTCGGATCAAACAACTGGCGGGCGAGGCCCTGGTGCCGATCATCTTCCTCACCTCCCTGCGCCAAAGCGAAGCCCTGGCCCAGTGCCTGGATGCCGGTGGTGATGACTTCTTGCCCAAACCCTATAACCCGCTGATCCTCGCGGCCAAGATCAATGCGATGGACCGCTTGCGCCGCCTGCAGGCCACGGTGTTGCAGCAGCGCGACCTGATCGCCAAGCACCATGACTACCTGCTGCATGAGCAGCGCGTGGCCAAGGCGGTGTTCGACAAGGTCGCCCATTCGGGTTGCATCAACGCGGCGCCGAACATTCGCTACCTGCAATCGCCCTATGCACTGTTCAACGGCGACTTGTTGTTGGCAGCCTACACGCCGGCGGGTGACATGCATGTGCTGCTCGGCGACTTCACCGGGCACGGTCTGCCCGCGGCGGTCGGCGCCATGCCGTTGGCCGAAGTGTTCTATGGCATGACGGCCAAGGGCTACGGGTTGACGCAGATCCTGCGGGAGATGAACGCCAAGCTCAAACGCATCCTGCCGGTGGACATGTTCTGCTGCGCGACGCTGTTGTGCCTGAGCACGCAACGGCGTGCGGTGGAAGTCTGGAATGGCGGCATGCCCGAGGGCTATGTGCATGAAGTCGCCACGGGTAAGCGCACGCCGCTGATATCACGGCACTTGCCGTTGGGTGTGCTGTCGGCGCAGGCGTTCGATGATCGCACTGAAGTCTGGCCGATGGCCCTGGGCGACCGCGTATTTCTGCTCTCCGATGGCGTGCTGGATACCGCCGATGCCAACGAACAATTGTTCGGCGCCGAGCGCTTGCAGCAGGTGTTTGCCGCCAATCGTGAGCCCGACCGCTTGTTCGAGGATATCGAGCAGGCCCTGGCGGCGTTTCGCGGTGAGGCGCGGGATGACGTGAGCATGCTCGAAATCACCCTGCAGGCCGGCCAGTCGATGCGTGCGACGGGGCCGCTGTATGCCGACAGCGGCCAGTCGTGCCCGTTGGATTGGTCGATGAGTTTCGAATTTCGCGCCGAGACCCTCAAGCGCTACAACCCGTTGCCCTATTTGTTGCAACTGCTGCTGGAGATCCACGGCCTGCGCGAGCAGAGCGGGGCGCTCTACAGTGTGATGGCCGAACTGTATTCCAACGCCCTGGAGCATGGCGTGCTGGGCCTGGACTCGCGGCTCAAGCGCGATGCTGAAGGTTTTGCGCAGTATTACCGCCTGCGCAATGAGCGGCTGGTACAACTCAGCAGCGGTTATGTGCGCGTGCATGTGCAGGTAGAGCCCACCGCTACGGGCGGCAGGATGACCTTGCGCATCGAAGACAGCGGCCCGGGGTTCGATGTGGAACAGGTACTGGCTCGCCCGCTGGATGTCGACCGTCTGTCTGGTCGCGGCTTGGACCTGGTGCGTCAACTGAGCAGCGATGTACGCTGGTCCGACGGCGGGCGCAGTGTCTGCGTGGAGTTTTGCTGGGAGGCTCTGGCATAATCCGCCGATTCTTGATCAAGGAGCGAACAAGTGGTTGAGGTTCATCTGGACCCGGACGTGTTATCGGGTTTGCAGGAAGTCATGGAAGGCGAGTACCCCAAATTGCTCGATACCTTTCTCGATGATTCGCAAAAGCGCGTCGAAGCGCTGCGCAAGGCTCGCGACGATGCCAAGGCGTTGGCGCGCATCGCCCATAGTTTCAAGGGCAGCAGTGGTAACCTCGGTGCAGTGCGGTTGGCGCACTTGTGCCAGCGCTTGGAGGTTGAGTCCGTCGAGGCTGCGGCGGACCTGGGGGCCTTGGTCGATCAGATCGACCATGAGTTTGCGCTGGTCAAGCCGCTGTATGAGTCGGAGCGCCAGCGCTTCCAGCTTTAATTTCAGGCGCGGCAGGGCTTTTCCGAAGAGCTGGCCCGACTCTTGCTCTATCTCCTGATACTGCATCCCCGATTCCCATGCAGTGGAGACCTTACCTATGCCAGTCGCCCCTAATTCGCTCCTTCAGGCTGCCCCTGCGGCCAAGCCTCAAGCGCCTGCCGCCAATCCACCGGCGGCGGCCGCGGAGCCGCGGGACAAGGGCCCTGGCTTTGCTCAGGTGTTCGCCAGCCAAGGTTCGAAGCCCTCGGCCAAGGCCGACGACAACTCGGCCAAGCCCGCGCGCGACAAGCCTGCTGACGCGAGTGCCAAGCCTGTTGCTGGCAACGATAAGCCTGTCGCGAACAACTATAAGCCTGCCGCCGGTACGCCAGCGGTTGCCGATAGCGGCAAACCCTTGCCTGCCGACCCGCCGGCCAAACTCGCCGACAGCGCCAGCAGTGATCAAACCCCGCCCGCCGACCCAGCCCTGGCGCAGCAGCCGGCGGCAGACCCAGTGGTTGCCCCGGTGGTTGATCCGGCGCTGATTGTCACGGTCACGCCGGTTGCTGTGCCAGTGCCGGTGCCGGTGGAAACGCCAGCCCCGGCTGCCGCCGCCAAGGATGACAAGGCCCAGCCGGTGGTCACGGCACCGCTGGCAGCGACCGATGTGGCTAAGCCGGCCTTCGATCCCACCGCAGACCCTCTGGACGCCATGCCGGCGGTACGCCTGGCGATGGAGCAGGGCGGTCATGTGTCGGCCAGCAGTCAGGCCCCGCAGAGCGCTGCGCCGCCGTCCCAGGACCAGCCGACCGCTGCGCAGAACTTCGCCACGGGCCTGGCTAACATGGTGGACCAGCAAGCCAGCAAGGACAGCACCGACCAGGGCGGCGACAAAGCCTTTGGCGGGTTGATCGAAGGCGGCCTCAAGGATTTGAAGAGCGCCAGCAGCGACACGCGTGTCGATGACTTCGCCAACCGCCTGGCCGCACTGACCCAGGCCGCCACGCCGAAAACCGCCAATGCTTTGCCGCCGGTCGCCAACGCACCGCTGGCCATGCACCAGAGCGGCTGGACCGAGGAAGTGGTCAACCGCGTGATGTACTTGTCCAGCGCCAACCTCAAGTCGGCAGAGATCCAGCTACAGCCGGCCGAACTCGGGCGTCTGGATATCAAGGTCAACATGACGGCCGACCAGCAGGCCCAAGTCACCTTCATGAGTGGTCACGCCGTGGTGCGTGAAGCACTGGAAACCCAGTCCGGCCGTTTGCGCGAGATGTTTGCCCAGCAGGGCATGGGGCAGGTCGACGTCAATGTGTCCGACCAATCCCGTGGCTGGCAGGGCCAGGGCCAGGGCCAGCAGCAACAGAACCAGGCGAACGGTGTCAGTGGCCGTGGCGGTCGGGGTGACAGCAGCGACGTTGCCGATCATGCCGAAGTGGCTGCGGCCGTCGCGCCGGTGACGTCCACCGTGATCGGCTCCAGCGCCGTCGACTATTACGCCTGACTTAGGGGCAACACAGGCCTGAGTGTAGGAGGGGCTTGCCCCCGATGATCACGACTATTAGGCCTGGCCTGAGTCGATCGCAACCCCAAGGTGGGAGGGGGCTTGCCCCCGATAGCGGAGTTCCAGTCGACTGATCCGTTGACGGGTACACCGCTATCGGGGGCAAGCCCCCTCCCACAATGGACCTGTGGCGTGGCCGCTGTCCTGCTCTCGCTGACAACTCTGGCATAACACTTGCTCTTGCCTTTCCGTAGATCTATGAATCCCCAAATAGTGACGGATTATTGGCATGGCGAAGAGCGAAGACGCAGCACAAGCACCCGCAGGTAAGGGCAAGCTCAAGCTTATCCTGTTGATTGTCCTGGGCCTGGTCCTGGCGATCGGCGCGTCTGTGGGCGGCACTTGGTACATCATGCACAGCGGTGCGAGCAAACCGGCGCCCGCCGCCGAAACTGCCAGTAACGTCAAGCAACCGGCAATCTTCGAGCCGATGCTTCCGGCCTTTGTCGCCAACTTCAATCAGAACGGTCGTCAACGCTACCTGCAGGTGAGCATCACCTTGCTGGCGCGCAACCAGGCGGACCTTGAGGCCCTCAAGGTGCATATGCCGGTGATCCGCAATAACCTGGTGATGTTGTTTTCCGCGCAAAGTTTCGACAGCCTGGCTACGCCGGTGGGCCAGGAAATGTTGCGCCAGAAGGTCACTGCCAGCGTGCAGGAAGTGGCCCAGAAAGAGCTCGGCAAAGTGGTGGTCGAGCAGGCGCTCTTCACTAATTTCGTATTGCAGTAGGATCACGACATGGCCGTGCAAGACCTGCTGTCCCAGGATGAAATCGATGCGCTGCTGCATGGCGTGGACGATGGTCTGGTACAGACCGAAATGGCTGCTGAGCCCGGCAGCGTCAAAAGTTATGACCTGACCAGCCAGGATCGCATCGTCCGTGGACGCATGCCGACCCTGGAAATGATCAATGAGCGTTTCGCCCGTTACACCCGCATCAGCATGTTCAACATGCTGCGCCGCTCGGCAGACGTGGCAGTGGGCGGCGTGCAGGTGATGAAGTTCGGCGAATATGTACACTCGCTGTACGTGCCTACCAGCCTCAATCTGGTCAAGATCAAGCCATTGCGCGGCACTGCGTTGTTCATCCTCGACGCCAAACTGGTGTTCAAACTGGTGGACAACTTCTTCGGTGGCGACGGCCGTCACGCCAAGATCGAAGGCCGGGAGTTCACCCCTACTGAGCTGCGCGTGGTACGTATGGTGCTGGAGCAGGCCTTCATCGACTTGAAGGAAGCCTGGCAGGCGATCATGGAGGTCAATTTCGAGTACATCAACTCGGAAGTGAACCCGGCCATGGCCAACATCGTTGGCCCCAGCGAAGCCGTTGTGGTGTCTACCTTCCACATCGAACTCGATGGCGGTGGCGGCGACCTGCACGTGACCATGCCGTACTCGATGATCGAGCCCGTGCGCGAAATGCTCGACGCCGGCTTCCAGTCCGACCTCGACGACCAGGACGAACGCTGGGTCAAGGCCCTGCGCGAAGACCTGCTGGACGTCGACGTGCCCCTGACCGCCACCGTGGCCCGTCGCCAACTGCGCCTGCGGGATATTTTGCACATGCAGCCGGGCGACGTGATTCCCGTCGAGTTGCCGGAAGAACTGATCATGCGCGCCAGCGGCGTACCGTCGTTCAAGGTCAAGCTTGGTTCGCACAAGGGCAAACTGGCACTGCAAGTGGTGGAGTCGATCAACCGGCGCTGAGTCACCCGTATTGATGCACCCCTATTTATTTATGAATGTTTGCTCCGCCGAGGACATGTAATGGCTACCGAACACGAAAACACTTCCGCCGAAGACCAGGCCCTGGCCGATGAATGGGCTGCGGCCCTGGAAGAAACCGGCGATGTTGGCCAGGACGATATCGACGCGCTGCTGGCGGCCGATGCCTCCACCGCACCGACCAGTAACCGCATGCCCATGGAAGAATTCGGCAGCGTGCCGAAGAACAACGACCCGGTGACCCTCGACGGCCCGAACCTGGACGTGATTCTCGACATCCCGGTGTCGATCTCCATGGAAGTCGGCAGCACCGACATCAACATCCGCAACCTGCTGCAGCTCAACCAGGGCTCGGTGATCGAGCTGGATCGCCTGGCCGGTGAGCCGTTGGACGTACTGGTCAACGGCACGCTGATCGCCCATGGCGAGGTAGTGGTGGTCAACGAAAAGTTCGGCATTCGCCTGACCGACGTGATCAGCCCGAGCGAACGCATCAAGAAGCTGCGCTGACATGAAGTATTCGATGGCGGGACTGTTTCTGGCGCTGCCATTGAGCGCCCTCGCGGCCGAGCCGGTCGCGCAAGCGGCCGCCGCCGCCCCCGTGGTGAGCAGCGGCATCGGTGGCCAACTGACCCAGTTGGTGCTGGGCCTGTTGCTGGTGGTCGGGCTGATTTTCGTGCTGGCCTGGCTGATGCGTCGTGTGCAGAACATCGGTCCGGGCAACGCCCAGGTCATCGAGATGATCGGTTCGCGCGCCCTCGGCCCGCGTGATCGGCTGGTGCTGGTGCAGGTGGGCGAGGAACAGATCCTGCTGGGCCTCACCCCCGGCCGCATCACCCCGCTGCACGTGCTCAAGACGCCGGTCAACGTCGCCCCGACCCAGGCCGCCACGCCAGAATTCGCCCAGCGCCTGATGGAGTTGCTGGGCAAGGATCAGAAGGATAAGAAGTAATGCGCGTTTTATTGACGCTCATGCTGTGGCTGGCCGCGCCATTGGCGTTCGCCGCCGACCCGTTGTCGATCCCGGCGATTACCCTGGGCACCAACGCGGCCGGGGCCCAGGAGTATTCGGTCAGCCTGCAGATCCTGCTGATCATGACGGCGCTGAGTTTTATCCCGGCGTTTGTCATGCTGATGACCAGCTTCACTCGGATCATCATCGTATTCTCGATCCTGCGTCAGGCCCTGGGCCTGCAACAGACGCCGTCGAACCAGATCCTCACCGGCATGGCGCTGTTCTTGACGATGTTCATCATGGCGCCGGTCTTCGACAAGGTGAACCAGCAAGCCCTGCAGCCTTACCTTGCGGAAAAGCTCACGGCACAAGACGCCATCGACAAGGCCCAGGGCCCGATCAAGGACTTCATGCTGTCGCAGACCCGCTCCAGCGACCTTGAGCTGTTCGTGCGTCTGTCCAAGCGCACCGACATCGCTACCCCGGATCAGGCACCGCTGACGATCCTGGTGCCGGCGTTTGTTACCTCGGAATTGAAGACGGCGTTTCAGATCGGTTTCATGATCTTTATCCCGTTCCTGATCATCGACCTGGTGGTGGCGAGCGTGCTGATGGCCATGGGGATGATGATGCTGTCGCCGCTGATCATCTCGTTGCCGTTCAAGATCATGCTGTTTGTGCTGGTGGACGGCTGGGCGCTGATCATCGGCACGTTGGCCAGCAGTTTCGGCGGAGTGTAGGGCCATGACCCCAGAAGTTGCCGTCGACCTGTTCCGTGAAGCGTTGTGGCTGACCACCATGATGGTCGCCGTGCTGGTGGTGCCGAGCCTGTTGGTCGGCCTGCTGGTGGCGATGTTCCAGGCCGCGACCCAGATCAACGAACAAACCCTGAGCTTCCTGCCGCGCCTGCTGGTGATGCTGATCACCCTGATCGTCGCCGGCCCGTGGCTGGTGCAGACCTTCATGGAATACATCCTGCAGTTGTACGGCAGTATTCCGCAGTTGATCGGCTGACCGCATGCAATCGCTCCTGGCGTTGACCGACACCCAGATCAGTACCTGGGTGGCTTCGTTTATCTTGCCGCTGTTCCGGGTCACGGCGGTGCTGATGAGCATGCCGGTGTTCGGCACCACCCTGGTACCGCGCCGCATCCGCCTGTATTTCGCGGTGGCGATCACCGTGGCCCTGATGCCGGGCTTGCCGCCGATGCCGCCGGTCAATGCACTGGACCTCAGTGCGCTGATGCTGATTGCCGAGCAGATCCTCATCGGCTCGCTGCTGGGCTTCTCCCTGCAGTTGTTCTTCCAGGCCTTCGTGATTGCCGGGCAGATCATCTCGATCCAGATGGGCATGGGCTTCGCGTCCATGGTCGACCCCACCAACGGCGTGTCGGCGGCGGTGATCGGGCAGTTCCTGACCATGCTGGTGACCTTGCTGTTCCTGGCCATGAACGGCCACCTGGTGGTGTTCGAGGTGCTGACCGAAAGTTTCACCACCTTGCCGGTCGGCTCGGGGCTGGTGGTCAATCACTTCTGGGAACTGGTGGGGCGCCTCAGTTGGGTGTTGGGCGCTTCGCTGTTGCTGGTGCTGCCGGCGATCACTGCGCTGCTGGTGGTCAACATCGCCTTTGGCGTGATGACCCGCGCGGCGCCGCAACTGAATATCTTCTCTATCGGTTTCCCGTTGACCCTGGTGTTGGGCATGGGGATTTTCTGGATCGGCATGGCCGACATTCTCAATCAGTATCAACCGCTGGCGACCGACGCCTTGCAGTTCTTACGTGATCTGGCACGGGCGCGCTGAGCCATGGCCGAGAGCGAGAGTGGTCAGGACAAAACAGAAGACCCCACGGATAAGCGTAAAAAGGACTCCAGGGAAAAGGGCGAGATTGCCCGCTCCAAAGAGCTCAACACCGTTGCGACAATGATGGCCGGTGCCGGCGCCTTGCTGATCTACGGCGGCGGTTTGGCGCTCGACATGATGGAGTTGATGAAGCTCAACTTCACCTTGCCCCGTGAAGTGCTGCTCAGCCCCGACGCCATGGGGCAGTACCTGCTGCATTCGGGACAAATCGCGATCCTGGCGGTGCAACCGATTTTGATCACTTTGCTGCTGGCCGCGCTGATCGGCCCCGTCGCCCTTGGCGGCTGGCTATTCGCCGCGAGTAGCATGGCGCCCAAATTCAGCCGCATGAACCCTGCCGCCGGGCTCAAGCGGATGTTTTCCACCAAGGCCCTGATGGAACTGCTCAAGGCCCTGGCCAAGTTCATCCTGATTTTGTTCGTGGCGCTGGCGGTATTGACCTCCGACATCGACGACTTGCTGCGCATCGCCCATGAACCGCTGGAGTCAGCGATCATCCACAGCGTGCAAGTGGTGGGCTGGAGCGCGTTGTGGATGGCCGCCGGGTTGATCCTGATCGCCGCCGTGGATGCGCCGATCCAGCTGTGGGAAAGCCACAAAAAACTGCTGATGACCAAGCAGGAAGTGCGCGACGAATACAAGGACCAGGAAGGCCGCCCCGAGGTCAAGCAGCGCATTCGCCAACTGCAGCGCGAAATGTCTCAACGCAAGATGATGGCTTCGGTGCCCGACGCCGACGTGGTGATCACCAACCCGACCCACTACGCCGTGGCCCTCAAGTACGACCCGGAGAAGGGCGGCGCGCCGATGCTGCTGGCCAAGGGCAGCGACTTCACCGCCCTGAAGATCCGCGAAATCGCCGTGGCCAACGACATTCTGTTGCTGGAATCGCCGGAGCTGGCGCGGTCGATCTTCTACTCCACCGACCTCGACCAGGAAATCCCTGCGGGGCTGTACCTGGCCGTGGCGCAGGTGTTGGCGTATGTCTATCAGATTCGCCAGTACCGCGCGGGCAAAGGCAAGCGGCCTGATCCGCTTAAAGACCTGCCGATTCCGCCGGACTTGCGCCGCGATTCCTGACCGCAAACGCCATTTCGAATTGCCACCGTGCCATTCGTCGTAAACCTCCCTTACCTGTCAACTTTGACAGTAGGCAGCATCGCCTTCTCGCGGTTTTATTGCCTCAGGTACTGCGCAGCAAGATGCCGGGAGTGGGGCGATGCAGCTATTCACAGGCAGGGTTAAGTCGTATGACCAGCAGACCGGATTGGGTTCGATTGCGCTGGATAGTGGGGAGGATGAGGTGTCGGTAGAGCTTTGCGGTTCGGATAGATGCCTGCTTTCGCAAGGCCAGAAAGTGGCCTTTCGGATGATCCATCGACCCGATGGCATCTATGCATGCGATATCGAGCTGATCTGACGACACCTGTTCAAGTCCTTGATTGAAGTGTACGGAGAACGGCCATGGCAACAGGCACTGTGAAATGGTTTAACGCGGAGAAGGGGTTTGGGTTTATTAGCCAGGATGGCGGCGGCGATGTGTTCGTCCATTTTTCCGCCATCCAGGCAGAGGGTTTCAAGTCGCTTGAAGAGGGCCAGAAAGTGGAGTTTCTCGTCGAAAAAGGGCCTAAGGGTGATCAGGCTGCGAGCGTGAAAATCCTCTCTCAATAACGTCGGCTGGCTTGATCGTTCCCACGCAGAACGTCGGAACGATCCGCCATCTGGTGGTTAAGTGCTCGCGATCGTTCGGCCA
>Ga0209913_1000657_pt1 | contig 26283 bp, 19 predicted proteins | sample PersoiDNA2013203_FD_185805 | JGI IMG/M metagenome (GOLD analysis project Ga0209913, IMG submission 185805) | Permafrost soil microbial communities from the Arctic, to analyse light accelerated degradation of dissolved organic matter (DOM) -... | ecosystem: Environmental > Terrestrial > Soil >... | reverse complement strand
GCGAGCCCTGCCGGGTGGCGCCTGCTGGAATGTAGCGCGTTCGGCTGCGCGTCTGGGCGTGGCCACTGGCTATGCTGGCGCAGTGAGTTGCGACGTCTTTGGCGAAGAATTACGAACGCTGACTCAAGCGGCCGGACTAGATATGCGCTATCTGCAGCAGATTGACAAATCACCCTTGCTGGCGATGGTGACATCGACCACGCCGCCTAATTATTTCTTCGTCGGCGACGATAGCGCTGATCTGCATTTTGATCCGGCCAAATTGCCGGCGGACTGGCTGGATGCAGCGCGCCTCTTGCATTTCGGTTGCATCAGTCTGGCCCGCGAACCGCTGGCTTCACGCTTGTTGGAAATTGCCAGCACTGCAGCGCAGCGCGGCAAACGCATCGCCTTTGATCCCAACTGGCGTAAGTTGATGGACCAGCCGGGCTATCACGTGCTCTTGCACAAGTTGCTGGCGTTGTCGCATTACGTGAAGGTGTCCGATGAAGATCTGGAGAAGCTGTTTCCAGGCGATTCGCAAGCATTGGCGACGTTGCAGACGCTGGCCCCGCAGGCTGAGATTCTGCTCACGCTGGGCGCTGGCGGGATGCGCTGGATCAAGGGGCTTGAAGTAGTTGAGCAGCCGATTTATCGTGTTGATGTTATCGATACGGTCGGCTGCGGCGATGCAGCCATGGGCGGCTGGATTGCCAGTATCCTGCGTCAGCCGAATGCTGCTGTGATACAGCATCTGCAACACGCGGCTGCCAGCGCTGCCTTGTCGGCGGCGCGGGCGGGGGCTTATGCTGCGACCTGGGAGGAAGTGCGGGGGTTGATTCAGGCCTCCTCCTAAACTTTTCTGTTGTTACTGATACTTTGTGCTCTTCGGACGGAAGTGCGTTGCCGGGGGTAGCCCGGCAGCTACTTACTTTTCTTGCTTCGCCCGGCGAGACAAAGAAAGTGAGCGGCTGCCGGGCCGCCCCCGGCAACGCACCATCGTCCGAAGAAAATACACAACAAGAACCCACAAACGACAAAGCCCCGGCTATGAACCAGGGCTTTATCAGCAGCAATCAGTGCCACATCAAAACAACCCTGGCACGATTAGCGACTACATCACTCAGGCAGCAACTGCTTCCGACTTGGCAGGAGCAACGACAGCCTCGTCGTCCGCAAAAGAGTTACGGATAAGGTGATCAAACGCACTCAAGGCAGCCTTGGCACCTTCACCAACCGCAATCACGATCTGCTTGTAAGGCACGGTCGTCACATCACCGGCAGCGAACACACCTGGAATCGAAGTCTGGCCCTTGGCATCGACTTCAATTTCACCATGCTTGCTCAGCGCCACAGTTCCCTTGAGCCATTCCGTGTTCGGCACCAGACCGATTTGCACGAACACACCTTCCAGCTCAATGTGCTTGAGTTCACCACTGTCGCGTTCTTTGTAGCTGATGCCATTGACCTTCTTACCGTCGCCGCTGATTTCGGTAGTTTGCGCCGATGTAATCACGACCACGTTAGGCAGACTGCGCAGCTTGCGTTGCAACACTGCATCGGCACGCAACTCCGCACCGAATTCGATCAACGTGACATGACTGACCAAACCGGCAAGATCAATCGCAGCTTCTACACCGGAATTGCCACCGCCAATCACAGCCACGCGCTTGCCTTTGAACAAGGGACCATCGCAATGCGGGCAGTAAGCCACGCCATGATTGCGATACTCACGTTCACCCGGCACATTGATTTCGCGCCAACGAGCACCGGTCGACAAGATCACGGTTTTGCTCTTGAGCACGCCGCCGTTGGCCAACTTGACTTCAATCATCTTCTCGCCAGGCACCAAGGCTTCAGCGCGTTGGACATTCATGATGTCAACGTCATAGGACTTGACGTGTTGTTCCAGTGCGGTCGCAAAATGCGGTCCCTCGGTTTCCTGCACCGAGACAAAATTCTCAATCGCCAAGGTATCAAGCACCTGACCGCCAAAACGTTCTGCCACCACACCAGTGCGAATGCCTTTACGCGCCGCATAAATGGCCGCTGCCGCACCGGCAGGACCGCCGCCGACGATCAATACATCGTAGGCATCCTTGGCGCTCAACTCTTCCGCCTTGCGGGCACCGGCACCACTATCGAGCTTGGCCAGAATTTCTTCCACGCCAGTGCGGCCCTGACCAAAGACTTCACCGTTCATGTAGACGGTCGGCACGGCCATAATCTGACGTTGTTCAACCTCACCCTGAAACAGCGCGCCGTCAACAGTTACCGAACGAATGCGCGGATTGATGATGGACATCACATTGAGCGCCTGTACCACTTCCGGGCAGTTCTGGCAGGACAGCGAAATATAGGTTTCGAAGGCGTAATCGCCATCGAGGTTACGGATCTGTTCGATCACCTTGTCGTCAAGCTTGATGGGATGGCCGCCGACTTGCAGCAGCGCCAACACCAGCGACGTAAATTCGTGGCCCATGGGAATACCGGCGAACTGCACGCTGATATCAGTACCTGGGCGATTCAATGAAAAGGATGGCTTGCGTGCGGCATCATCATTACGCTCGACTAACGTGATGCGCTCGGACAGCGTGACAATTTCCTGCAACAGCTCCTGCAATTCATGGGACTTGGCGCCATCATCGAGCGAGGCGACGATCTCGATCGGCTGCGTCACCTTTTCCAAATAGGCTTTTAATTGGGCTTTGAGATTGGCATCCAACATGATGATTTTCACTTTCGTGTGAGATTTAATAAATCCGGACTCCGATACTAGGCCTCGTGAGCTTTGCACCGTTGCATAGGCTGAGTCCGGATGTTTGCTGCTCTTATTACAACCACTTAAATCGTTGAGTGGGCGTAGCGAGCGGTTCGAGGTCGAAGCGAGAAGCGCAGTCGTACGGCTGTACGGCGAGCATCACAGCTTTGAGATCGGACCGCGCAGTAGCCCAATCAGCGGTTTAAATTTAGATTTTGCCTACCAGATCCAGCGACGGCTTCAGTGTTTCTGCGCCTTCAGTCCACTTGGCTGGGCAAACTTCACCTGGGTGCGAAGCCACGTATTGTGCAGCCTTGACCTTGCGCAGCAGTTCGGAAGCATCACGGCCGATGCCGTTGTCATGGATTTCCAGAACCTTGATCTGACCTTCTGGGTTGATCACGAAAGTACCGCGCAGTGCCAGGCCTTCTTCTTCGATCAACACTTCGAAGTTGCGTGCCAGTGTAGTGGTCGGATCGCCAACCAGTGGGTATTGCACTTTCTTGATGGAATCCGAAGTGTCGTGCCATGCCTTGTGAGCGAAATGGGTGTCGGTCGACACGCCGTAAATTTCAACGCCCAGCTTCTTGAATTCTGCGTAGTTATTGGCCAAGTCTTCCAGTTCTGTCGGGCAGACGAAAGTAAAGTCGGCTGGGTAAAACACAAACACAGACCACTTGCCCTTCAGGCTGGCTTCAGTGATATCGACGAATTTGCCGTCATGATATGCAGTTGCTTTGAATGGCTTGATTGTCGTATTGATAAGGGACATTGTTATTTCCTTTACTGGGGTTGAAAGTCGATGAGTGATAGTAAAGCGCTATAGATCATTAATCAAATTTATTTATTTAATAAATTTGATTGCTTTTAACTATCGAACACCCGAGAGGCTGCTCGCCATATAAACAGATAAAACTGCTGCCAGGTCTTTCTGCATCAACATCTGCAATGACCCTGCAGGCTGTGGCAAGCATGCCGCGGGTGGAATCGGAAACGTTTTTCCGTTTCAGGCGCCATATTACTGTAGCGCTGCAACACCTGTGTGACCGCAGACATTTATTTCCAATAAGAAACACAGCAAGACCTCGCATTGCCAATGAACAGCGGCTTTCCATGAAAGATGGCGGTCCTGCCTAACATCACTCCTCTATGGCAAAGGCTATGGGAGCATTACGGCCAGCAGCACTGAGCATCAAGATGGTGGCGATCATGGGATGGCCGGCCTGCATTGCACGCTTCATGGCAGTCGCACCGTCTTTGTCTGTCGCAGCCAAATCAATGTCTGGCACTTTCCGCAACTTGTCGACGATTGCACGATGTCCTCTAGAGGCGGCAACGATCAAGGCAGTATTCTTCCTTTCATTGGCTGCATTGACATCGATATCGGCTCTTTTCAACAAACCATCAACGACGTCGTTCAACTCCTTGTAGACGGCCAAAATCAAGGCTGTATTGCCCCGTTGATCTTTACTATTGATATCGATTTCAGATGGTTGTAGCAGTGTATGAACGACTTCTTTGTGCCCCCTCGATATCGCCCACATCAGCGCCGTCAAACCCTGCTTATTGGCAGCGTTGAAATGGATGCCAGGTGCTTGTAGCAACAGTTGGACAACATCCCGTTGGTTAGCATAGGCCGCCAGGCTTAAAGCCCGTTCTCCGCCCTCATGACCGGCATTCACATCGATGCCCGGCTCCTGCAGCAAACGGCGCACGACATCTGTATTGCCCATGTAGGCTGCCTGGTTTAATGCCGTCATGCCTTGTTGATTAACGGAATTGAGATGGATGCCGGGCGCTTGCAGCAAGGCCTCGACGACATCCAGATTGTTCGAGAAAGCCGCCAGACTCAAAGCAGTTTCGCCACTTTCATTGGTGATATTGACGTCGATGTCTTTTGCTTGCAGCAAGGTACGGACAATATCCAGATTACCCTTGTAGGCGGCCAAGCCCAAGGCCGTTATTCCCAGATGATTAAGGGCATTAACCTTAGTCTGCTCATGCTCCAGCAAGGCATTAACAACATCGGATTGATCCGCGTATGAGGCCATGCCTAAGGGCGTCATCCCTTTTTTATTGACCCCATTGACGTCGATGCCGGGACTTTGCAACATGCTCAGCACAACATCCATTCGCCCCCGGTAAGCGGCCTTGCACAGAGCGATGGAACCCTCTGAATCGGCACCATTGTTAGCCTCTGGCGCAATCTCGCAGGTAATGATCGACGGCACAGACTTCAAGTTATCGTCAGCATACTGACTGGGCCATAGCATGGCCAAAGAAGATTGACTTGCCGGCCTGGAAACGGGTTGGTGAGTTCCTTGCCCCTGCGCTCCCTGCGTCAGCAGGGCCGGTGGCGGCACCTGAGTGCTATGGATATTGATGACAGATATTTCAATCTTTTTCGGTATGGCGTTGTTTGCGGCTACTTGCGCGGCATGAACGTCATAAGCAGCCGAGGAATTACAACCAAATATATTGAATGGCATATCAAAATTCCTTTCGTAGAAGGAGTTTTGATATAGCACCATCTATTAAAAATATTTTTAATATTTCGCCCATACTATCGCGTAGCCGAGCCCTCCTCGGCGATCGACATATTTAACAACTTAACGATGTCATCATACTTGTGTGCAATTGTCCGACTCCTGGCATTTTCAGCAAAAACTCAGTACTGTCTCAACACCCTCGATATACGCATTGGATCAAGCGTAACAGTGAATATTTCTTGCGAATTTCTGGCAAAAAAAATCCCCTGGCGGCATGCCAGGGGATAGCAGTTGATTCAAAAACTAGCTGCATGCCCGGCCATAGTGCAAGGTCATGCGATACTGCAGGATGAAACGATCAGCTCGACAGTTTCTTCTCCAGTTGCGTTTTGACCGCAATCAGTTCTGCCGGCAGGTGATGCTTGAGTTTGTCGAACAACTCATTGTGCAGTTCGAGCTCCTGCAGCCAGGCAGCCTTGTCGATTGCAGTGATGGTGGCGAACTGCTCACGGGTGAATTCGAGACCGGTCCATTCCAGGTCTTCAAAACGCGGCGAGACACCAAACAGATGCTGTTCGCCGCCAACACGTACGCCTTGCAGATCGTCGATACGCTCCAGCATCCACTTCAACACGCGCATGTTGTCACCAAAGCCAGGCCAGACGAACTTGCCCTCAGCATCGGTGCGGAACCAGTTGACGCAGTAGATTTTTGGCAATTCGGCTGGCGACGCGGCGATTTTCTTGCCGATGTTGAGCCAATGCTGGAAGTAGTCGCTCATGTTGTAGCCGGTAAATGGCAACATCGCAAACGGATCGCGACGCACCACACCTTGCTGGCCGACGGCTGCAGCAGTGGTTTCCGAACCCATGGTAGCGGCCATGTAGACGCCTTCGACCCAATTGCGCGCTTCGGTTACCAGCGGCACTGTGGTAGAACGGCGACCGCCGAAAATGAATGCCGAAATCGGCACACCGGCCGGATCGTCCCAAGCGGCATCAAGCACCGGGTTTTGAGTCGCTGCGACAGTAAAGCGCGCATTCGGATGCGCTGCCTTGCGACCGCTTTCCTTGCCAATGGCCGGCGTCCAGTCTTTGCCTTGCCAGTCGATCAGATGCGCGGGCGCTTCTTTGGTCATGCCTTCCCACCAGACATCACCATCGTCGGTCAAGGCGACATTGGTGAAGATGGTGTTGGCGCGCAACGATGCCATGCAGTTGAAATTGGTTTTTTCATTGGTACCCGGTGCGACGCCAAAATAGCCGGCTTCCGGATTGATCGCGTACAGGCGACCATCAGCGCCTGGTTTGATCCAGGCAATGTCGTCCCCAATGGTTGTGACTTTCCAGCCTGCAAATGTCTGCGGTGGAATCAGCATGGCGAAATTGGTCTTGCCGCAGGCCGATGGGAATGCGGCTGCCACATAATGCTTTTTGCCGGCAGGCGACTCCACGCCAAGAATGAGCATATGTTCGGCCAGCCAACCTTGATCGCGCCCCATGGTCGAGGCGATGCGCAGGGCAAAGCATTTCTTGCCCAGCAAGGCATTGCCGCCGTAGCCGGAACCGTAGGACCAGATTTCACGGGTCTCGGGATAATGGACAATGTATTTGGTAGCGTTGCAAGGCCACGCCACGTCTTGCTGACCCGATTGCAGCGGCGCGCCGACGGTGTGCACGCAAGGCACAAACTCGCCGTCGCTGCCCAGCACGTCATACACCGCACGGCCCATGCGCGTCATGATGCGCATATTGACGGCGACATAAGGAGAATCCGACAGTTCGATACCGATATGGGCAATCGGCGAACCCAGCGGGCCCATCGAAAACGGCACTACATACAGCGTGCGGCCGCGCATGCAGCCGTCGAACAGGCCATGCAAGGTGGTACGCATTTCGGCCGGATCGGTCCAATTGTTGGTCGGACCGGCGTCTTCCTTGTTCTGCGAACAAATGAACGTACGATCTTCCACGCGGGCGACGTCGGAAGGATCGGAGCAGGCCAGATAACTGTTCGGGCGCAGTGCCTGATTGAGTTTTTTCATGGTGCCGGCGGCGACCATGTCGGCGCAAAGGCGATCGTACTCTTGCTGTGAGCCATCGCACCAGTAAATGCGCTCGGGCTTGGTCAGCGCCGCAATTTCGGCGACCCAGTTGAGCAATTTTTGATGTTTGACGAAAGCGGGGGCATTCAATGCGGCGATGCCTTGCATGACGGGTTGATTCATAAACTTACCTCCAATGCCTATCAATAGAAAAATTCTTGGCACGGCAGAGTCGTCGTCTGCGGCGAGGCGGATATGCCTTCAGCCGCTGATGCGACGCTCCTGTCGCAGACAGTCAGGTCTTGACTGGACGGTGGTCTGGCCTGATCGGCGACGCTACCGCGAAAATTCTTTTCAGTCGCGGGCGAATTGCGTGGATGTTGGCCGCAAGCCGCGTGACAGCTGGTTTTTGTAAAAATCAGGAGGCGATTGTACACCCGCGACCGGGCAATTTGTAGTGCAAAGTAACCGAGTAATATAGTGAGGTATTTACTTTCAAGGAGAAACCGTTTTTTCATTACGAAGCAGCGCAGCAAAGCGCTCAGGACGACGTTGAATTGCCAAAAAGAAACTCACGGGCAACAATATCGCTGGCGCAGTCATGCGTGCGTCAATTGCCACAATTGCATATCATTGCTGCGCAACATGGCCTGCTTCAGGCTGCAAGATTGGCACTTTGGAATCATCGGCAACAAAATCGAGGGCAGCCGCTTTATGATGGCGGTTTGGCCAGTGCCCATCTCATCTCGCCCATGGAGACAACATGAAAATCGCTATCCTCGACGACTACCAGGACAATGTTCGCCAGCTTGATTGTTTCAGTCTGCTCGACGGTCATGAAGTCAAGGTATTCACCAACACCGTACGCGGCGCCGGGCAACTGGTGGCGCGCTTAAGTCCCTTCGATGCGGTAGTGCTCATCCGTGAGCGTAGCAACCTCAATAAGGCCGTGCTTGAAAAGCTGCCGAACCTGAAACTGATTTCGCAAACCGGCAAGGTCAGTGGCAATGTCGATGTGGCAGCAGCCACTGCGCAACGCATCGCCATCGTGGAAGGCAGCGGTGATCCAACGGCGCCGGCCGAACTAACCTGGGCACTGATCATGGCGGCGGTACGGCATGTGCCGCAATACACCGGCAATCTGAAAGCCGGCCTATGGCAACAAGTGTCAGCGCTGCCGCAGCACAATCGCATCGGCACCGTACTCAAAGGACGGACTTTAGGCATTTGGGGCTACGGCAAGATCGGCCGCATGGTGGCCGGCTATGGCAAGGCATTTGGCATGAAAATCCTGGTCTGGGGTCGCGAGGCCAGTCTGGCGCAGGCACAACAGGACGGCTATGAACGCGCTGCCAGCAAAGAAGCTTTTTTTGCCAACGCCGATGTGCTGTCAATGCATCTGCGCCTCAATGACGCCACCCGTGCCATCGTCACTGCCGCCGATCTGGCGCTGATGAAAACGAACGCCACCTTCATCAATACCAGCCGCGCTGAACTGGTCGCCGAAGGTGCGCTGGAAGCTGCCCTGCAGCAGGGTCGACCTGGCTTTGCCGGGGTCGATGTGTTTGAAACCGAACCCCTGCCGCACGATGCCTTGCTGCTGCGCATGGACAATGTAGTGGCAACGCCGCATCTGGGTTATGTGGAGAAAGACGGCTATGAGCTGTATTTCCGCGCTGCTTTTCAAAACATTGTCGATTTTGCCAGCGGCACGCCCAAGAACGTACTCAATCCTGAGGCGTTGGCCTGATACGCACCGGGCGCGGCGGCGCATAGACATGATGCGGCGCATGCGCCACCTTCCATAAGTGCGCCCAGCCGGGCGGCCACGGCAAAGGCGGTCCGGCATATTCGGGCACGCCGCGCCGCACGGCGATCACGGGCAAATGTTCCGGCATGCTGCCGCGCTGATCCCATCCCAGACTGAAAGCATAATCGGGCAGCAAGGCTTCGCATACCGAGGCAAACCAGTCGGTGTGATCTTCATCACGCCCAAGTGCTTGCGCCAGCCCCAGCGGATCAAACTGCGCCAGTGTGCTCGACAACTCCTGCGTGTCAGCTGTGGGCACATCACCCCAGCCGAACACCGGATTGAAATTGTAATCTGCTCCTGAGCCATACCAGCCTTCGCGCCACGGCCGCTCGATCCAATTGCGCGAGCCGGCAAACAAATGCCAGCGCCAGTGCAATCCCGATGGTTTTGGCCAGCTATACAGATAGAGACGTTGATAACCGGCCGCGTGCAATTGCTCCACCATCGCCATCAAGCGTGCATGCGGCATGCGGTCCGGCGGTGTACGACGAAACAGAATCGGTGTGCCGTCAGCATGCTGCACCTCATCCGAAGACAAATTCAAGTCGAGCGTACGTACTTCGCTGCCAAACCGTGCAGCGATCCAGCCGGTCAACAAATTGACGGAGACGATCACGCCATAGCCGCGATAACGGTGAAAAATAACAGTGCCTGGAGCAATCGGTTTCATGCCTCGATTTTATAGAAGAGTCAGGTAAAAAACTTGCTCTCAGAAAAAGTACGCGCGCGGCCCTTACCCGAGCGTCATCAAGATGCACGCATACTTTATGCATACAAAAAAATGAAAGACCCTTCTCCCATAAGGGTTGGCAGCCATTTTGCAGTCATAAGAAAAACTCGCCGCACTTAAAAACATGGCACACAAATTGCTGGGCAGTAAGTTGCACGCCCACTACACACTAACAATGACCAACGAGAACGCGCCGTCGCTTCTTGTGACATCGTAAAGGGATAATCATGACGACCGACGTAGCGATTCAAACCGAGACCTTTTTGCCGTATATGCGCGACGTGACAAAATGTGAGCAGTCACTTCAGGAATTGAATTTGATGTGGCGTGTGATTGAAGCTTCCGCCAAGATGAACTGCCCCATTGAAGCCAAAACCATCCTGCCCACCATGGCCGCTACGCGCACTGGTTTTAGCCGTCTGGAAAGTGAGCTGGTCGTCAGCCTGGTACAGGAAAAGGTGCGCAACGTACTCACCGAGATCGGTACCAAGGCACAGTATGTGATCGATATCGTGGTGCGCAATCTGTTTGAGCGCACCGCTGATGTAGGCTTCCTCGCCACTGATCGAGAATTGTGCAATTTCGTCGCCGGCATCACTGATAACGCCGATGCCATTCGTTATCGGCTGCGTGAATACCGCAACAAATACACCGTCTACGACGAAATCATGCTGCTCGATACGGCCGGCAATGTATTGGTGCAGATCGATCCAAGCACGCCGCTGGAACACAGCAGCGACGCGTTGATTGCCGCCACCCTCGAGGCCGACACCTATGTCGAAACATTCCGCTACAGCGACCTGCGCCCGGGCAAGCAACGTGCGCTGATTTATTCACGTCGCATGCAACATCCCCAAACTGGTGCGGTCGTTGGCATGCTCTGTCTGTGCTTCCATTTCGAAGAAGAAATGGCTGGTATTTTTACTTCGCATCGCGATGCCGAGGCGCGCTCCAACATGTTGCTGTTAGACGCCGACAACCGCGTCATCGCCAGCGCTGACAATCTGTGGGTGCCGGTTGGCACTGAGGTACCGATCAACCGTGACGGCAACGCCACACTCATGCTCTTTTGCGGGCGCGAATATCTGGTGCGCACCGTGTCCTCGGCCGGCTACCAAGGCTATCCCGGCCCGAGCGGCTGGCAAGGCCAGGTCATGATTCCGGTGGAAGTTGCCTTCAGCGGCGTGGTCAGCGATGTGCTCAGCAAGCTGGCGCCGGATATTGCCGAAGGCCTGCTGTCGCATGCGCAATCTTTTTGTCCGCCGCTGTTCGACATCATGACTGCCGCCAAAACCATCCAGCGTATCGTCTGGAATGGTCAAGTCATGACCTCCGGACAACATGGTGAAATGCTCAAGCTCAAAACCATCCTCGATCAGATCAGCGAGACCGGTAACCGCAGCAATGAACTGTTCGCGCAATCCATCCACGATCTCTACCAAACCGTGCTGGTGTCGGGCATGCGCGATTCCGAATTCACCACCAGCCTGCTGGTCGATCTGCTTGACCGCAATCTCTACGAACGCTCGGATGACTGCCGTTGGTGGGCCCTCACGCCGGAGTTGCGCAGTGCCCTGGCGCAAACATCACAAGATCAGGCCACGCTCGACAAGCTTGGCAACATCCTGTCCTACATCAACGGTCTGTATACGGTCTACACCCGCATCTTCATCTACGACAAACATGGCCGGATTATCGCCAGCACCGGCAACGGCGCTGATGCATTGATCGGCACCAGCATTGACGACGGCAGTCTCAAGCAAGTATTGGCACTGCGCACGCAGCAACAGTATTACGTCAGTCCCTTTGCCGTCAGCCCACTCTATGATGACAAGGCGACGTATATCTACCATGCAGCCATCCGCGATCTGGACAATGAAGCACTTGTCGTGGGCGGCATCGGCATCGTCTTTGATGCCACTCCTGAGTTCGCCAATATGCTCATCAGCGGTACTGGCGACAAAAAAAACATGAAGGCCTATTACATCGATCGCAACGCCCGTATCCTCTCCACCACCGATACCAGTCGCGCAGTCGGCGATACGCTGGAGATCGATCCGGCCTTGCTCAACATCGACAACGGTGGACGCGCCTCGCAGGTCGCCATCCATGACGGTGAATACGCCATCGTCGCCTGCTCGGTGTCGAGCGGTTATCGCGAATTCAAGGTCAGCGACGGCTACGAGGAAGATGTGATTGCCGTGGTATTCGAATCCTTCGGTGCAGTGCAACTGGCTGGCAGTCAAACCGAAAGCCGCCAGTACCTGTTGCAGTCCGACGCTACCGTCACCGACGGCAACGAATATGCCACCTTCTTCAGTGACCGCAACCTGTTTGCCATCTCCGCCGTGAATGTGATCGAAGCAGTGCCGTTCAGCGCCGTCTTGCCAACTTCCATGGGTACGCGCGCCGAACAGATTGGCGTGCTCAGCCTGCGCCGTGACGATGACTTGCACAAGGAGTTCATCTGGGTCTTTGATCTGGGGCAGATGATGCGCGGCACACGTTCGAGCATCAGTGGCAGCAGCCAGGTCATCATTTTGCGCCAGGGCCGACATACCATTGGTCTGCTGGTCGACGAATTGCATGCGGTGCCGCAATTCCATGCGACCCAGATCATGCACACGCCACTTGCCACGCACGGTGAATCGATGCTGGTGACCCAAGTCATCAAGGCCAATAACGGCCAGTTGCTGATCCAGGCCATCGATGTCGAGCGACTGTTTGCCTGGCTGATCGAAGGCCAGTTGCCGGTACCGGCGGAGGTATTGCAGGAAATATCCGTAGCACCGCAAGACATTGCCAGAAATCAACCACTGTCATTGTTGGCTGCCTGAGCTCGCAATCAGGCATTCCTGGCGGCATGATGTGAGTTATGATGAAGCCGGTCAATTTCAGCTTCTTTTTTGATACGTTTTTAACATGACTTTACACATCATCGCCACCGGCGGCACCTTCGACAAACATTACGATGAGATCGCCGGCAAACTCGGTTTTGCCCATAGCCATTTACCGCAAGTCATTGCGCGCGCACGCCTGACGGTTCCCGCAGCGCTGGAAGAACTGCCGCTGCTCGATTCGCTGGACATGCAAGACATTGACCGTCGCCGCGTGCTGGCTTCCTGTGAACGCGCCGAGGCCAATGCCATTGTGATCATCCATGGCACCGACACCATGCAAGACACCGCTCGCGTTCTGGGTGCGGCACAACTGGCCAAGACCATCATCGTGACCGGCGCCATGATTCCTTACGCCATCGCCGACTCGGATGCGCAATTCAACTTCGGCTTCGCCTGCGGTGTTGCCCAAGTGTTGCCGCACGGTGTCTATGTGGCCATGAATGGCCGCATCTTTGACTGGGATCAGGTGCGCAAGAACCGCAGCGCCGGCGTCTTCGAAACGACTGAGCCGGAAGAGTAAGCAAACGCGCCGCACAGTACGACCGTAGCCACGGCCAGCCCCATTCCCCTATTGCTCATGCTCCTGTGCCCATTGTCGGCAAAATGCCAGCAATGAGGCCAGTCGCAGCGACAAGACACGATGCTTGCTGCGCACCATGTAAAAATGGCGGCGCAGTTTCGGCAAAGGCGTGTCCAGTTCGATGAGCCTTCCACTATCAAGCAGATCCTGCACCACCGCACGCGAGAGGCAACTGATGCCCATGCCTTCTGCCGTGGCGCGCTTGATGGCTTCGGAATTGCCGAACTCACAAGCTGACGGCAAATGATGCAGATAAGGCAACAAAGCATGCTCGACCGCCTCGCGCGTGCCAGAACCGGCTTCGCGCAAGAGCCAGTCGGCCTGACTGAGTTTCTTGTAGGTGAGTTTCTTTTCCTGCAACGCCAGTGCATGCTGCGGCGACGCCACCACGATCAGTTCGTCGGTCATCCACGGTTCAACCTCGACGTCGACCGCATGGCAAGGTCCTTCGATGAGCCCGGCATCGACCTCGAAATTGCTGACCGCGGCCACAATATCGGCGGTATTGGCAACCAGCGCACGCACCCGTAGTTGCGGTTGTGTACGGCGATAACTGGCAATCATCTGCGGCAACATATAGCTACCGATGGTGGTGCTAGCGCCAATGTGCAATTCGGCACCGGCCTGATGCGGCGCCAGAAACTGCTGTTCAATGGTCTGAGCAGCGTCGAGCATGTGGCGCGCCTGCGGCAACAACAAGCGACCATTGTCGTTCAACACCAGACGCTTGCCGACACGATCGAACATTTGCACATTGAGGGCGTGCTCCAATTCGCTCAAAGCCGCGCTGGCCGCCGATTGCGACATGGCCACCTGATCAGCTGCCGCAGTAGTGCTGCCGGTCTGCGCTACCGCCAGGAAAATCTGCAATTGCCGCAAGGTAATTTTCATGAGGTCGCTACACCCTAGTGCGGCGAGCCCTTGATGTTCAGTTCACGAATGATGCGAATGGTATCGATGTCCGCCTCTTCATAGGCCGAGCGACGGAACTGGTCATAGAAAGCCTGCTCGCTGCTGACCTCATCAGGGCCGCCATCGTCATACTCGAAACGTACGAACAAAGCACCCGCCTCAGGTTCTTCTATGGTCATGCTCAAGCTCGACGTGGCGATCTCGCCCTGCGCCGGTACCTGATAATGCACCCGTAGCTGTGGCTCATAGGTAACGATGTCGCGAATTTTCAGCTCGCCGTAGCGCAACTCGCGCTTGACCGATACCGCGCTGTGCTCCGACAACAGGCAGTCATCCAGATGCGGCATGAACAACTTGGGCGCCTCGGCACGCAAGACCAGGCCATGCCAAAGTTCGGCGCGGGTCATGACATCGATGAGCGGATTAAGTGGATCGTTGATCTGAATCAAGTGGTTGAATTTCATCACTGCAAACCTGTTCTGTAATGACGGTATTGTCCCACAGAAGCCGCACCGGCTACAGTTCTGGGTTGGCGCGCCTGTTACAATGGGCAGCTGATTCATCACCGCGAAATCCGCCCAATCCCGCATGTCTTCTGCCCCGGCCTTTGGCCTGAACGCGCCGCAAAGCGAAGCTGTTCTCTACATGGACGGCCCCTGCCTGGTGCTGGCCGGCGCTGGCTCGGGCAAGACCCGCGTGATCACGCAAAAAATTGCCCATTTGATCGAGAGCTGCGGTTACGAGTCACGCCATATTGCGGCACTAACCTTTACCAACAAGGCCGCCTTGGAAATGCAGGAGCGCATTACCAAGTTGCTCAAAGAACCCAAGCAGGCCAAGCATCTGACGGTGTCCACCTTCCATTCGCTGGGTGTCAAAATCCTGCGCCAGGAAGCCCAACACATGGGCTTGAAGGATCGTTTCTCGATCATGGACAGCGACGATTGTTTCTCGCTGGTACAAGACTTGGCGGTGACCACTGACAAGCAGTTGATCCGGCGCATCCAGACTGCCATGTCGCTGTGGAAAAATGGTCTGATCGACCCAGAGGTGGCGCTTAAGCAAGCCGTGGATGAAGACGAGGCCCAGGCTGCGCGCATCTATCGCAGCTATGTTGCCACGCTGTCGGCCTATCAGGCGGTCGACTTCGATGACCTGATTCGCCTGCCGGTGGAATTGTTCCGCCACAACGAAGAGGTGCGTGACCGCTGGCAACGGCGTCTGCGTTATCTGCTGGTCGATGAATATCAGGATACCAACACTTGCCAATATGAACTGGTCAAGCTGATGGTCACCGGCATCGGCAAAAAGCCCATGTTTACGGCCGTGGGCGACGACGATCAGGCCATCTATGCCTGGCGCGGTGCGACCATCGAAAATCTAAAGACCTTGCAGGTCGATTTTCCCAACCTGCATCTGATCAAACTGGAACAGAATTACCGCTCCAGCACGCGTATTCTGCAGGCCGCCAATTCGGTCATTTCCAACAATCCCAAGCTGTTTGAAAAAGCCCTCTGGTCGGAACACGGTCTGGGCGATCCGGTCAAGGTCCTGGCCATGGACGACGATGAAGCCGAAGCCGATCAGGTCGCCATCATGCTGTCGGCGCATCGTTTCGAGCGACACGCAAAATTCTCCGACTACGCCATCCTGTATCGCGGCAATCATCAAGCTCGCATCATCGAAAAATCGCTGCGGCGTGAACGCATTCCCTATGTCATGTCAGGCGGCCAGAGTTACTTCGATCGTGCCGAAATCAAGGACATCATCAGCTACCTGCGCCTGATCGCCAATCAGGAAGACGATCCGGCCTTCATCCGCGCCGTCACCACACCGCGCCGCGGCATCGGCCAGGCGACCTTGGAAGCACTGGGCACCGTTGCAGGCCAATGGCAGTGCTCGTTGTTTGAAGCCGTCTACAAAGGCGGCATTGAAGAAAAACTGCCGGACAAACAACTACGGCCATTGCGTCAGTTTGGCGATTTCATCAACCAGATGGAGTCGCGCGCCAGTCGCCCGGGACCTTCTGGCAGCGGTGAAAATGCCGGCCAGGTGCTCGACGACCTGATGGAAGCGATCAACTACGAAGGCTATGTCTACGACGCCTTCGATGAGCGCCAGGCACAAAGCAAATGGCAAAACGTGCTGGAGTTTATCAACTGGCTCAAGGAACGCGCTTGCGGCGGCAAGGATGGTTCGGGAGAAGAAAAAAATGTACTGGAGCTCACGCAAATGGTGGCGCTCATGACCATGCTTGAAGGCAAGGACGAAGATCCGGACGCGGTACGCATGTCTACGCTGCACGCCTCCAAGGGCCTCGAATATCCGCACGTATTCCTGATCGGTGTCGAAGAAGGCATCCTGCCGCACAAGGGCGATCCCGATGCTTTGCCTGAGACCATCGCCGCACGCATTGAAGAAGAACGGCGCCTGATGTACGTCGGCATCACTCGCGCGCAACGCTCACTGCATGTGACCTGGTGCAAGCGTCGCAAACGCGCACGTGAATATGTAGCTTGCGACATGTCGCGCTTCATTCACGAAATGCGCCTCAACGTCGGCAACGCCGTACCTACAGAAGAAGAACAGATTACGCCGCAAAATCGCCTGGCCAATCTCAAGGCCTTGCTGCAAAAACCACGCCCAAGCTAGATTTACTCTGAAAAGACATCCCGTGCCAGATCGCATTACCCACTCCTCTTGTATCATCGTCGGCGGCGGCCCAGCTGGCCTTATGGCCGCAGAAGTGCTAGCCCAGCATGGCATACAGGTTGACCTCTACGATGCCATGCCTTCGGTCGGCCGCAAATTTCTGCTGGCCGGCAAGGGCGGCATGAATATCACGCACGCCGAAGCGCTGCCGCAATTTCTCAGCCGCTATGGTGCGCGCCGTGAAGAAATCACTGCCTTGCTGCAAGACTTCGGACCCGATCAATTGCGCGATTGGATACACGGACTAGGCATTGCCACCTTCGTGGGTAGTTCGCAACGTGTTTTCCCGGTCGACATGAAGGCCGCACCGCTGTTGCGCGCCTGGCTGCATCGCTTGCGCGAAGCCGGCGTAAGTTTTCACATGCGTCATCGCTGGCAGGGCTGGCAAGATGATGGCCAACTCTGCTTCAGCACGCCGCAAGGCGACATCACCGTAGCCGCCAACGCCGTGGTGCTGGCACTGGGCGGCGCCAGCTGGGCGCGCCTGGGTTCCGATGGCGCCTGGCTGCCGCTGCTGCAGCAACGCGGCGTAGCAGTGGCGCCATTGCGTGCGGCCAATTGCGGTTTTGACGTCAACTGGAGTGAGCACTTCCGCAGCCGCCATGCAGGTCAGCCGCTCAAGACGGTAGCGGCCACGGTTACCTTGCAGGATGGCACGCAGCTGCGTCGTCAAGGCGAGTGCGTTATCAGCGATTCAGGCATAGAAGGTGGCCTCATCTATACCTTGTCGGCCCCCTTGCGCGATGCGCTCGAAGCCGTCGGATCAGCTTCGTTACAGCTCGATCTGCTGCCGGACTGGCCGCTCGAACGGGTGCAGCAAGAGCTGGCGCACCCGCGCGGTTCACGCTCGCTGAGCAGCCATCTGCAAAGCCGCCTCAAACTCACCGGCGTCAAGGCGGCGCTGTTGCGCGAGTGCCTGGGTGCGGAAGATTATCAAGACATGACAACACTGGCGGCGAACATCAAGTCCTTGCCGCTGCAAGTACAGGCAGCGCGGCCTATCGATGAAGCCATCAGCAGTGCCGGCGGCGTGACCTTTGCAGCCATGCAGCAAGATTTGATGCTGCACAGCTTGCCCGGCGTCTTTTGTGCCGGTGAAATGCTGGATTGGGAAGCACCAACCGGCGGTTACCTATTGACTGCCTGCTTCGGCAGCGGACGCCAAGCAGCACTAGGTGCGCTGCGCTGGCTGGCAGAAACATCCAACAAGGAACACACATCATGAGCGACGAAAACCGTCTGATCGACATTGAACTCAAGCTGACCCATCAGGAAGATCTGGTCGATACACTCAACAAGATCGTCTACGAGCAGCAAATCAAAATCGACAATTTGGAAAAATTACTCAGTGCCTTGGCGCGCCAGCTCAAGGAAACTGTCAGCAGCGTCAACGCCCAAGGTCAAGGTAATGCGGACAATGAAAGACCACCACATTATTGAAACCAGTAGCGGCTCAATTGAATAATTCCGCCTGCGCCGGCACGCTGTTCTGACTCATCTCGCTGAGCAGCACCAAACCGCTGGCACGTACGCCCAGCAGACGGATTCTTTTTGATAATGGCACGCGCCTGAGACATTCGCCGGCAGCCTGGCGAATGTCGTTGGCTTCGACAATCGGCGCCGCCAGGGTGACATCTCTGGTCACCGGCTGGAAGTCGGCATAACGCAATTTGATGCCGATGGTTTTGCAGGCATATCCTTTGCGTTTGAGATCCTCTGACACCCGCACACATAGCCCGGTGAAAATTTCCGAGAGACTGGCGCGATCGGTTTTGGCATGCAGGTCGCGCTCGAAAGTGCTTTCGCGACTGATCGATTTCGGTTCGGACTCCATTACAACGGGGCGCTCATCGATACCATGGGCGACGCGATGCAGCCATTCGCCGGTCGCCGTACCGAAGTGTTCCAGCAACAAAGTCACCGGTGTGGCGGCCAGCTCACCGATGGTGTGTATGCCCAGGCCCTTCAGCTTGTCGTAGGCCTTGGGGCCGATGCCATTGATTTTCTTGGTCGCCAGCGGCCATATTCTGGCCTGTAGATCTTCCATTGCCAAAATGGTGATGCCATTGGGCTTGTCGAGATCAGAACAAATTTTCGACAGCAGTTTGTTGGGGGTAATGCCGATCGAGCAGCTCAGTCCGGTGGCATCCCATACCGCCTGCTTGAGCCGTTGCGCCAGCGATTGGCTGTCTTCCTCGATGTCGCTCAAGTCGATGAAAATTTCATCGATGCCGCGATTCTCGATGCGCGGGGCAATGGCGGCGACGGCCACCTTGAAGCGTTTCGAGTTGTCGCGGTAGGCGTCGAAGTTGGCGGGCAGCAAAATCGCCTGTGGCGCCAGTTTGGCTGACTGCATCAAACCCATGCCCGAAAATACCCCGAGTGCGCGCGCTTCATAGGTGGAAGTCGTTACCACGCCGCGCCCGACATAGTCGCCCAGCAGGGCGTAGCGTTTGCTGCCATCAGGCTGTTCGATGGGCGCTGCGGTATTGCGTCCGCCCACCACTACCGGGCTGCCGCGTAGCTCAGCATAAGTGAGCAGTTCCACGGAGGCAAAAAAAGCATCCATATCCAGATGGGCAATACGGCGTGGAGGAAGATGGTCTTGCATCATGCATGAATCTAAGGTCGGGCGGTTTCACGATGGCCGTGCTGGCGTGCCAGCAACTATACGCCAAAACCACACGCCGCTGCGGACTGGCACGGCGTCGCAGACAGTGCCGTGCCAGTCCGATGGCAATACATTGGTCAATCTCGACGATCGGTGCTCGACGACTACCCGGCTACGTGTAAAATGGTCGCTTTTGCCAGAACGCCATGTGGTTTAAGAACCTTCAGATTTACCGCCTCCCCGCACCTTGGGTCATCAGCGCCGATCAGCTCGAAACCTATCTGGCATCGCAAGCCTTTACGCCTTGCTCCAGTCTGGAATTGCAATCGCAGGGCTGGGTTTCGCCGCGTGGCAATGAGCGCCTGGTGCACGTCGTCAACCGCCAGTTTTTGTTGCAACTGAACACGGAAAAAAAGCTGCTGCCTAGCACCGTGGTCAATCAGGTCGCCAAAGCGCGTGCCGTCGAGTTGGAAGAACAACAAGGTTTTCCACCCGGTCGCAAGCAGACCAAGGAATTGAAAGAACAGGTCGCCGATGAATTACTGCCGCGCGCTTTCAGCATTGTGCGCAGCACCTGGGCCTGGATTGATCCGGTCAACGGCTGGTTCATTGTCGATGCCGGTAGCCCCGGCAAGGCAGAAGAAGTCTTGAAACTATTGCTCAAGGCAGTGCCAAAATTCCCGCTGGAGACCTTGCGAACAGTGCGTTCTCCTTTGTCTTGCATGACCGACTGGCTAGCTTCGGATGAAGCGCCGAGCGGCTTCACGGTCGATCAAGACACTGAATTACGCGCCAGCGGCGACAGCAAGGCCACTGTACGTTTCGTGCGACACACATTGGATCCGGACGATGTTCGCCGTCATATTGAAGCCGGCAAACAATGCACACGGCTGGCATTGACCTGGAATGATCGGGTGTCATTTACCTTGACCGAGAATTTGAGCGTCAAGAAGGTCACCCCGCTGGATGTGCTCAAGGAAGACAGCGATGTCACCTCGAAGAATGATGATGAACGCTTCGACGGCGACTTCATGCTCATGACCGGTGAAGTCAGCAAGATGCTTGCTGATTTGATCGATGCCCTGGGCGGCCAACTACGCGAGAACGACGGCACTGCAGCCATGGCTGCCTGATCAGACTTAGCAGACTTGCATGACTGACAATGCCGGACGATCTACCTGATCGCCCGGCATTTTTTATTATGTCGACGTTTTTTTTGCGGGTGTCAGCAACACCGCATCGATGGCCTTGAGGGCGTGACAGATGGTATTGCTCAAGCGCGTGCAACTGATGCCGTCGAGCGCGCTCAGCGATAAGCCATGTAGCACTGCTGTATAGAAGTCGGCCAGACCTTCAATATCGGCATCCGCACGCAATTCTTTTTGTTCTTGTGCCTGACTGAAACGTTTGGCCAACTCCAGCCGTTTTTTTTGTCGCCGTACGCTCATTTCATCTGCATGCGCCATATTTTCCGGCGCGCAATTAATGGCGGAAGTGACAACCATGCATCCTTTGCCATTGGCGGGATCAGAGAACATCGCTACGCTGGCATGCAACATGTTGTGCAAGTCCTCGCGCACCCCCCGGCCTTCCTTGAGGGCGTTCATCGGTCCGATGGCGGTGGTGCTCGAATAGTACTCAACCGCTTCGCGAAACAAGGCATTCTTGTCGCCGAAAGCGGCGTACAAGCTGGGCGCCTTGACCCCGATGACAGCCGTCAGATCGGCCATGGTGGTGCCTTCGTAGCCTTTATTCCAAAACACTTGCATTGCCAGGCGTAGCGCTTGATCTCTATCGAAACTGCGCGGCCGCCCTCTGGTCTGCTGCATGGGAACGTTCCTTTTTACAACATGATGGGTAAGTTTGAACTTGAGTGTAGCTTATTTTAATTTGAATTACAAAAATACCTTGACAGATTTTTTGCCGGAAATTTATTATGTAACACGCATTACATAAATATTGACCATGATGATGCGCAGCGCTCTTTCCGCACCGATTGAGCGCGCAAAGGCAAACCGGAACATCTTCGCAGGCAAGCGCATAATGAGCAGCCTAGGCGATAGTTTTCTGCCGGTTTCATCCACGATGCAACGAAAGGAAATGTCATGACCCGCAAGACCCGTATAGAACATTACCGGAACATTGGTATCAGTGCGCACATCGATGCCGGTAAAACCACGACCACCGAGCGCATTCTGTTTTATACCGGTGTCAACCACAAGATCGGTGAAGTGCATGACGGCGCCGCCACCATGGACTGGATGGAGCAGGAGCAGGAGCGCGGCATCACCATCACTTCTGCGGCCACGACGGCCTTCTGGAAAGGCATGGCCGGCAATTATCCGGAACATCGCATCAACATCATCGACACCCCCGGCCACGTTGACTTCACGATTGAAGTGGAACGCTCCATGCGTGTGCTCGATGGTGCGGTGATGGTGTACGACGCGGTCGGCGGGGTCCAGCCGCAATCGGAAACAGTGTGGCGTCAGGCCAATAAATATGCCGTGCCGCGCATGGCCTTCGTCAACAAAATGGATCGCGTTGGCGCTGATTTTTTCCGTGTGCAAAAGCAGATCGCTGAACGCCTCAAAGGCAATGCCGTACCGGTGCAGATTCCTATCGGTTCGGAAGACCATTTCCGTGGCGTGGTTGACCTCGTCAAGATGAAAGCCATCATCTGGGATGAAGCCAGCCAGGGTGTGAAGTTCGAGTATCAGCCGATTCCGGCCGAACTTGAGGAGAGCGCACGTCAATGGCATGACAACATGGTCGAGCAGGCTGCTGAAGCCAACGAACAGTTGCTGGAGAAATATCTGAGCGGCACCCCCTTGAACGAAGACGACATCAAACGCGGTCTGCGTCTGCGCACCATCGCTGGCGAAATCGTACCGATGCTGTGCGGCAGCGCCTTCAAGAACAAGGGCGTGCAGGCCATGCTTGACGCTGTGATCGATTATCTGCCATCGCCGGTCGACGTGCCCGCAATCATGGGTCACGATGAGGACGACAAGGTGATTGAACGCCATCCGGCTGATGATGAAAAATTCTCGGCACTGGCATTCAAGATCATGACCGACCCTTTTGTGGGACAGTTGATTTTTTTCCGCGTCTATTCGGGCATGATCAATTCAGGCGATACCGTCTACAACCCGATCAAGGGCAAGAAGGAACGCCTGGGTCGCATCCTGCAGATGCATGCCAACGAGCGCAAGGAAATCAAGGAAGTGTATGCCGGCGATATCGCGGCCGCAGTCGGGCTCAAGGATGTCACCACCGGCGATACGCTGAGTGATCCGGATCACGTGATCATTCTGGAACGCATGGTTTTCCCGGAACCGGTGATTTCGCAGGCGGTGGAGCCGAAGACCAAGGTTGATCAGGAAAAAATGGGTGTGGCGCTGAACCGGCTGGCGCAGGAAGATCCGTCTTTCCGCGTACACACGGATGAAGAGTCCGGCCAGACTATCATCTCTGGCATGGGTGAGTTGCATCTGGAAATTCTGGTTGATCGCATGAAGCGCGAGTTCCATGTCGATGCCACGGTCGGCAAACCACAAGTGGCCTATCGCGAAGCCATTCGCTCAACGGTGGAAGATGTCGAAGGCAAGTTCATCAAGCAATCCGGCGGACGCGGCCAGTACGGTCACGTGGTGTTGAAGCTGGAACCGCTGCCGCCCGGCAAGGGTTATGAATTTGTCGATGCCACCAAAGGCGGGGTGGTACCGCGCGAATTCATTCCGGCGGTGGACAAGGGCATTCAGGAAACCTTGAGCAGCGGCGTGCTGGCTGGCTACCCTGTGGTCGACATTCGCGCCACGCTGACGTTTGGTTCCTACCATGACGTCGACTCCAACGAAAACGCCTTCCGCATGGCGGGTTCGATGGCGTTTAAGGAAGGCATGCGCCGCGCCAGTCCGGTACTGCTGGAGCCGATGATGGCAGTGGAGGTGGAGACACCGGAAGACTTCATGGGCAACGTCATGGGTGATCTGTCGTCACGCCGCGGCATGGTGCAAGGCATGGAAGACATTGCCGGTGGCGGTGGCAAGCTGGTACGGGCACTGGTGCCGTTGGCTGAAATGTTCGGTTATTCAACCTCGCTACGCTCACTCACGCAAGGCCGTGCAACCTACACCATGGAGTTCAAGCATTATGCGCAGGCGCCACAGCAAGTGATTGAACAGTTGGCGGGATCGAAGAAGACTGGGAAATAAAAGCGCATTCATGAACTGCTAACAAGCGATGTCGGCAAGAACGTTAAAGCCTGCTTAGTGAAACCTAAGCAGGCTTTAATTTCTGCGGACATAAAGTGAGCGCACAAACAAAAACGCCCGCTTATTGCTAAGCAGGCGTTTGTGTTTTGGCGGAGCGGACGGGGCTCGAACCCGCGACCCCCGGCGTGACAGGCCGGTATTCTAACCAACTGAACTACCACTCCAGATCTGGTTTTCAGTCTCGCTGAAAGACCGCAATTATAGCCGAGCTTTTTTAGAAAACCAAGTACTTTTCTACAGATCAGCCCTGAAATTTACCTTCAAATGCCAATTTGCTAAGCGGCTCGCGCGAGCTGGGTAGTTCGCGCGCTTGCATCCCTTCCGGCAAGATCGATTTGTCACCCAATTTACCGATGGCAACCGCAGCTTCTACCGAGAAATCAGCAGGTACACCTAATTCACTGCGCGCGCGATCCTTGTCGAAACCAGCCATCGCATGCGCATGCCAACCCGACAGACTGGCTTGCAACGCCAGATATGACCAGGCCGATCCGGTGTCAAACGAGTGCGACGCGGACGGCACCGGTGCTGCTGCTCCTGGCGGCGTAAAAGTGGTCTTCGAGAGCACGATCAAGAGCACCGATGCCTTATCTGCCCAACTGCGGTTGAATTCATTGAGCAAACCCAACAGGCTGTCCCATTGCGGCGTGCCGCGACGCGCGAAGACAAAGCGCCATGGCTGCGAGTTGTACGAAGACGGCGCCCAGCGCGCTGCTTCCAGGAAAGTCATGACGGTTGCTTCCGAGATTTCGGCACCGGTATAGGCGCGCGGTGACCAACGGTTCAGGAATTGAGAATCGATGGGATGATCGGCAACGCGTGGATTGGATTGCGGCATGAGAGCTCCTGATGTGTAAATGATGTAGCGCAGCAATTTGCGCGAACGGGCATCTTAGCAGGTGTTGTCAACGCCTGCAGAATGCCTCAGCCGACAATGCCGCTGCTTGCTACGGACGACCACCAGGACCGCCGGCGCCCCCTATACCAGTCATGCCATCCGGTCCGCCAGGGCCGCACAGCCAGGGCTGGCACATGCAAGCTCCCAGCGACAACATCAAGACAACAGCACCTATCAAAAGAAATACACGTCGCATCAACGCTCCCTCATTTAAATGAATCATATTGCCCTCGTATTTTTACCACGCGCCGTAGTTCAATGCACAAAAGCCTGCATTCGATCCATAAAAAAACCCGCGGACCTTGCGGTTCGCGGGTTAATCCAATCCTCAGGGGGGTGATGAATTGGAGGGGAGGGAGTGCTCAAGATAAACCCGCATCCCCTACTCCACTATCGTTTTTACACCCTGTAACATCGGTTACAGACTTATGCAGAGATACGCCGGCGTATTATTTTCCAATACAGAAACGCGAAAAAATCACGCCAAGCAAATCGTCCGGGGTAAATTTACCGGTAATGCTGCTCAGCCGCTCTTGTGCCAGCCTTAGTTCCTCGGCAAACAAATCGAGAGCTTGATCACTGACCTGATTTTCGACAGAGGCATGCATGGCCGCACTTTCCAGATAGTCTCGCGCAGCCTTGAGGGCGATCAAATGCCGCTCCCGTGCCAGATAACGTGACTCTCCGGTCTGTTGCCAGCCGGCGATACGCAGCAATTCGCTGCGCAACAGGTCGATCCCCAGACGATCAGTGGCCGAGACATAGATATGAACAGCGTCAGGCATCTTGTCGACCGCCGGCTTGTGCCCTGAGCGATCGATCTTGTTCCAGATGCGAATGACTGGAATGCCGTCGGGAAAACGTGCCGTGATTTGCTCATCTTCCAGCGTCGGACCGCGATCTGCGTCGAGCATGTGCAAAATGACGTCGGCTTTGTCCACTTCAGCCCAGGTGCGCTGGATGCCGATACGTTCGACTTCGTCAGGACCAGTGCCGTCTTCTGTGGTTTCACGAATACCGGCGGTATCGATGATGTTGAGCGGGATGCCTTCGATCTGAATGGTTTCGGTGACCTTGTCGCGTGTAGTACCAGCGATTGGCGTGACGATGGCAACATCGGCGCCAGCCAGCACGTTGAGCAAGGACGACTTGCCGACATTGGGCTTGCCAGCCAGTACCACGTTAAGACCATCACGCAGCAAGGCGCCTTGGGAGGCATGCATGAAGACCTCGTCCAAAGTAGCGCGAATGGCGGCCAATTGACCGCGAGCATCGGACTGCTCAAGAAAATCGATTTCTTCTTCCGGAAAATCGAGCGTGGCTTCTACCAGCATGCGTAGCGCAGTGACTTGATCAACCAGTGCATGTACCACCTTGGAGAAAGCCCCGGACAGGGATTCGGACGCCGATTTGGCAGCCGCTTCGGTCGAGGCTTCGATCAAATCAGCGACTGCTTCGGCCTGCGCCAGATCGAGCTTGTCGTTGAGAAAAGCCCGTTGCGTAAACTCGCCCGGCTCAGCCAGGCGCAAGCCGATTTCCACGCCTGCTTCGAGACAGCGCGCCAGCAACATCTGCAT
>Ga0209913_1000656_pt1 | contig 26348 bp, 20 predicted proteins | sample PersoiDNA2013203_FD_185805 | JGI IMG/M metagenome (GOLD analysis project Ga0209913, IMG submission 185805) | Permafrost soil microbial communities from the Arctic, to analyse light accelerated degradation of dissolved organic matter (DOM) -... | ecosystem: Environmental > Terrestrial > Soil >... | reverse complement strand
TGGCCTCTTCCAGCGCGATCTCGTCGAACGGATTCATCGACATTTTGACGTTGGCGGTTTCGACGCCGCTGCCGTCGGATTTGACGCGGACCTTGACGTTATAGTCGACCACACGTTTGACGGGGACTAATACTTTCACTGACAACTCCTTGCTGACATGAGATTAAAGGTGACCTGGCTGCACGACTCAGGTCTGCAGGTGCAAATCGAAAAAACGCGCCACTTCGTCGTGATACTCGCGCACTTCCTGCGCCCTGAAGTCGGCCAGGTGCTGGCCATGCGACTGGCCTTCCCACACGTGCAGGACCGCGTCGACACCGGCCGCGCGCAGCTTGCGGTGCATGCGTACCGTATTCGACAAATACAGGTCGCGCGTACCGCTACACAGGATCGCCGGGGGAAAGCCGGTGACGTCGCCGTGAATGGGCGAAATCAAGGGGTCGTCGAGGGGGCGGCCGTTGGCGTACAACAGCGCGGTCGCACGCAAAAAACCATCCTGGGTGCCGAGCACGTTGTCGACCATCGCATTGGTGTGCAGAGTGTCGCCAGTTTTGCTGAGGTCCACCGTGGGCGTGCCAGGTGCGACGGCGCCCGGCATGGGCAAGCCCTCCGCTTTTGCGCGCAACAAGGCGGCCAGGGTCAGGCTGCCGCCTGCGGAAGTACCGAAGATGCCGATACGCGGCGCCGGCGTGCTTGCCAACAGGGCGCGGTAGACAGCGATGGCGTCGTCGAGGGCGGCCGGGAACGGGAAATCAGGGGGCATGCGGTAGTCGACGGAGATCACCCGGAAGCCACCGAGGCCGGCCATCAGGATCGCTTCATAGGTGCCTGCCTCGCCCGGCCCGAATACGCGGGCGCCCCCGTGAAAATGCAGCAAAATCCTCTCACAGTGGCGCGGCGCCACCTTTTGCGGCACTACGTCGAACGCCGCTACGCCGCCCAGGGTCCGGGCCGTGACGGTGACGCCAAGCGCCCCCCGCAGCGTCGGCAGCGCCGCCTCGACCAGACGCGCATCGCGTGCGACGCGGGCGCGCCAGGCATCGGCATCGGCCGGCACGGCGTTAAAGGCGGGATCGAAAGGCCGCGCGATCACCGCCTGCATCTGCGGGCTGACGGTGGCCGGCACAGGCAATTCGCGCGCCGGCACCAGACGGGATGGAAGCGTCATCGCGCTGCCGCCTCTTGCGCCGCGGGTATCGTCGTCACGCGCGCGACAAACTGATTCAACAGCATCGCAAATTCGCTGTGCCGCACGATGCTGACCCCGTGCGGACAGTCGTCGAAGCGCACCACGCTACCCTGCTGCGCCGCCGCCACGAACGCCGCTTCCTGCCGCACCATGTCGGTATCGAGTGAGCCGTTCACCAGCACCACCGGCTGGTTGATCGCCCTTAATTTGCCGAGGAAATCGACGTGACTCAAGGCCGCCACCGCCTGGGGAAAGGCGCGCAGGCTGATTCCGGCATCAATCGACGCGGCAAAATCGGCAGCGTCGAGGCCCAGCTTCGCCAGCGATTGGCCCATACTCTTGCGCACGAGACGCTGTTCGCCGAACAGTGCCACCATCGTCGTGAAGAGTGCACTGCGCATCTGCAGCTTCATCAAGGTGCGTCCGGCCATGTTGGCGCTGCAACCTGCCAGCACCAGGCCGCGCAGCTGTTCGGGCGGCAGCGCCGCAGCTGCCGCCATGGCGGTGTAGCCACCCAGCGAATCGCCGGCCAGCACCACTGATGCCGGCGCGACCGACTGCGCCGCAGCAACGATGGTGGCGACAGCGCCTTCGAGTGTGTACTTTTCATCACTGCGCGCGCCGTGACCAGGCAGGTCGGGGGTGAGCACCCGATAAGCAGTATCCAGTTGCGGCCGTACCACATCCCACACACGGCCGTTCCAGGTGGCGCCATGAATCAGGATGAGCACAGGCGTGCCGGCTCCGGATAATTCGGAAGTATTCATGCTCCCCATCTCCTTGTGCATCAACCTGTCGTACAGGTTGAATTTATTTTTTGTCATCTGCGTAGGCCTATGCGACGCCTACACGCCCGCTGCATGGGCAAAATTTATCATGAAACGACGTAAAATTGCGATATGCCAGAAAATTTTAGAAATAATCGCTTGAACAAACCATTGATCCTGTATAACCTGTCTTACAGGTTGCAGCAAGATAAAGCCACCACATAAAAGAGACATCATGATTACGCAAACCCCAGTGTCAACCTTGGAACGCCCCACCCTGTCGGCCCAGGTGGCGCGCCATTTGCTTCATTTGATCAACCGCGACCAGATGCGCTCGGGCGACTTTGTCCCCAGCGAAATCCAGATCGGGCGCGATTTGCAGGTCAGCCGCGGCAGCGTGCGCGAGGCCTACCGCACCCTCGCCGCGCTGGGCATCCTGGAAATCGAGGGCGGCCGCAAGCCGCGGCTGCGCGCCATCGATTCGACCGTGTTGGGCCAGGTGTTCGACTATGCCCTCAACACCGCGCAGGTGACCATCGCCCACGCGCTGGAAACCCGCCGTGCCCTCGAACTGCAGACCGCCCAGCTGGCGGCGCGCTACGCCACCGGCGAACAGCGCGCCAGCCTGCGCGTGCTGGTCGATCAGATGCGTTCGGCCGGCGCCGACCACGCGCGCCGCGTCGCCAGCGACATGGCCATCCACACCCTGATTGCCGAAGCCAGCGCCAATCCACTCAACGCCCTGCTGCTCGGCGCCCTGCGCTCGCCGGTGGAGGCGTCTTCGAAAATGCACCTGGCCGACACCCGCAGCGAAACCGAACTGACCCGCGTGATCGACGCCCACGACGCCGTGGTCGACCGCATCGCCGCCGGCGACGCCGTCGGCGCCGTCTCTGCCATGTCCTACCACTTCGACCTGGCCATGGTGCACGTGCAGCGCAGCGAAGCCAGTAGCGCCAACGGTATCAATACCGGCGGCCCCGAAATCATCACCTGAACCGCTTTTTTCAGCCCAGGACCCGCCATGTCGTACCCCGATTTTTTTGTTCCCGCAGGCGCCCTCGAACAGGCCCTGGCCTTCCTGCAGCAGCAGTTCGGCGACCGCGTCAGCGTCGCCCGCGCCGTGCGCGAACAGCATGCCCGCGGCGAAGGCCTGTCCACCAGCATGCAGCCGGACGCCGTCGTGTGGCCGCTCGACAAACACGAAGTCAGTGCCATCGCTGCGCGCTGCAACGCACTGGGCGTGCCCCTGATTGCCTTTGGCGCCGGAAGCTCGCTTGAAGGCCACGTCAGCGCGCCCTACGGTGGCATCTGCATGGACCTGTCGCGCATGGACAAGGTATTGGCCATCAATGCCGCCGACGGCAACTGCGTGGTGCAGCCAGGCGTCACCCGCGAGGACCTGAACCGCCAGCTGCACGGTACCGGCCTGTTCTTCCCGGTCGACCCGGGCGCCAATGCCACCATCGGCGGCATGGTCTCGACCCGCGCCTCCGGCACCACCACCGTGCGCTACGGCTCGATGGTGCATAACGTGATGGCGCTGGAAGTGGTGCTGGCCGACGGCCGCCTGGTGCGTTTCGGATCGCAGGCCCGCAAGTCCTCCGCCGGCCTTGATCTGGTACACCTGATGATCGGCGCCGAGGGCACCCTGGGCGTGATCACGGAAGTGACGGTGCGCCTGCATCCCTTGCCGGCCGAAGTGGCCGCCGCCAGCTGCGCCTTTCCGACCCTGGCGGCCGCAGTCGAGGCGGTGACTGAAATGAGCATGTGCGGCATGCCCTTCGCCCGCATCGAATTTTTGGACGAGCACCAGATCCGCGCCTGCAACCAGTATTCGCAACTGGGACTGGCCGAACTGCCCACCCTCTTCCTGGAATTCCACGGCACCGAGCTGGCCGTGCGTGAGCAGACCGAAATGGCGCAGGAGATCGCCTCCGGCAATGGCGGCATCGAATTCAAATGGGCGACGCGGCCCGAAGACCGCAGCCTGCTGTGGCGCGCCCGGCACTCTGCCTACTTTGCCGCGCTGGCCTCGCGTCCGGGTTGCGTCAGCGTGGTCGCCGATATCTGTGTGCCGATGGCGGCGCTGGCCGAGGCGGTGGCGCACGCGCGCGCCGATATCGACCGCGAAGGCCTGGTCGCCCCCATTCTCGGCCACGTCGGCGACGGCAATTTTCACGTGCTGTTCATGCCGATGCCGGACCTGCCGGCCGAGCACGCGGCGGTCGAACGGGTTTACAGCGCCATGGTGGAGCGCGCCCTCGCGGCGGGCGGCACCTGCACGGGCGAACACGGTATCGGCATGGGAAAGAAATCGAAGTTGTTGGCGGAGTGCGGCCCTGAGGTGATCGGGCTGATGCGGGGTATTAAACAAGCGTGGGATCCGAAGAGCATTCTTAACCCGGGAAAGATCTTCTGAACAGTAGTGCATGACGACCTGAATCGTTTAAAAAATATAATTGGAGACTAGTAATGAAACAGCTGAATGCCCCGGGCTTCACCCTCACCGCCACCGCCTTCGCCGCCGTGCTGCTGTGCGCCATCGCTTCTCAAGCACAAGCGCAGGCGCAGACCGCCACCGGCGATGATCCGAACGCCATGAAACGGGTGGTGGTCACCGCGCAAAAACGCGAGCAGGCCGCACTCGACGTGCCCGCTTCCGTCACTGCCGTCGACGCCGAGCGCCTGGCCAAGGGCGGCCTGACCCGGCTGGAAGACTATGTGGCGCAGGTGCCCGGCATGTCGCTGACCTCGAACGGCAGCTCGATGCAGGTGACCTTGCGCGGCATCTCGACCGGCCTGTCGCAGGCGGCCCCCACCACCGCCATCTACCTCGACGAAGCACCGGTCGGCTCGGTCAATGCCTACGCTGTCGGCAGCGGCCTGGTGCCGGACATCGACCCGGCCGACCTGCGCCGCGTCGAAGTGCTGAAAGGCCCGCAAGGTACTTTGTTCGGCGCCGGCGCGATGGGCGGCATGCTGCACTTCGTGACGGCCGGTCCTGATTACAGCAAGGTCAGTGGCAGCCTGACGGCCGGCGTCGACCGGGTCGCCCACGGCGCCACCGGCAACGTCGGCCGCGTGCTGGTCAATGTGCCGTTCAACGACAACAGCATGGCGCTGCGCTTTTCCGCGTCACAGCGCAAGGACGCCGGCTTCATCGACGAGATCGGCCGTAGCGCCGATGCCAACGCGATCACCGTGCAAAACGAGCGTCTCGCCTTCGGCTGGAAGATCAATCCTGCGTGGAATCTGGTCGCCTCGGCGATGCGGCAGAAGTTCGATGCGGACGGCGTCACCCTGGAGTCGGTCAATCCCACCACCCTGCGGCCCGTGTACGGCGACCTGCAGCACAAGTCGTATGTCGGCGATACCACCAGCGGCAACCAGCTCGATCTCTACAACGTGACCGTGCGCGGCCACATCGGCGACTTCTCCATCGTTTCCTCGACCACCAACCAGACCCGCACCGCATTCGCGTCGGGCGACGGCACCCTCAGCTATGGCACCTTGCTTGGCCTGCTCACCGGTGACAGGGACTTCGCCCTGCGCCTCAACCAGAACGTGCGCACCAAGCGCTTCGCCCAGGAACTGCGGGCGCAATCGACGGCAATGGACGGCAAGCTCGATTACGAGGCCGGTATCTACTACACCCACGAGGACAGTATCAACCGCATACCGGGCTTCGACACCCTGTCGCTGGCCACCGGCGCAGCCAAACCCCTGTATATCCCCGGGACCACGGTGCCCTTCCCTGACGGCGCCGCCAAGCTGAAGATCGATACCAATTACCGTGAAGTGTCGGTGTTCGCCAACGCCACCTATGCCTTCACACCCAAATACGACATGCAGGCCGGAATCCGCTATGCGCAAGCGCGTCAGAGCTATGACCAGCTTTACACGGGCCTGTTTTTCACGCCAGCCACCAGCCTGCAGCAGGACGTCGACAACAACAAGGCCACCTACCTCTTGACGGGACGCTTCAAACCGACCGTCAACGATTCCATCTATGCCCGCATCGCCACCGGCTACCGTTCGGGCGGTCCAAGCGCCGCCACGCCAATCACCGGCGCCTCACCGGTGGTCGGACCCGACTCGCTCACCAGCCTGGAAGCGGGCTGGAAAACCATCAGCGCCGATGGCAAGTATTCGTTCGAAGCGGCCCTGTTCCACACCAAGTGGAAGGACATCCAGATCCAGACCAGCGCGGCCGGCTCGCAGTTCTTCGTCAATGGCGGCAATGCCGTCAGCCGCGGCGTCGAGGCGACCGCCGCCGTCTATCCCTTTGCAGGCCTGAACATTCGCGCCACCGGCGGCTACACTGACGCCCGCCTGACCGAGGACACCACCAAGGTGCTGGTGTCGGGCAAACCGATGGGCCTGGACGGCGACCGCCTGCCCTTTGTGCCACGGATCAGTGCATCGCTGGCCAGCGATTACCGCATGCCGATCGGCGCCGGCTGGTTCGGCACGGTTGGCGGCTCCGCTACCCGCACTGGTGAGCGCCGCAGTGACTACAGCGGCCGTGGCGGCGTCAGCGTCCCGGGCTACAACACCGTCAACGTCAACGCCGGCGTGGAAAACGCCAACTGGCGCTTCACCGCTTACGTCAAGAACCTCAACGACACCCGCGGCATCATCTATTTGATCGATACGGGCCTGAAACCGTTCACGCCGACCGCGCCCTACGACGCTGGCGTGATCCGTCCGCGCACGGTCGGCGTCGAAGCAAACTACCGCTTCTGAGGCGATTTTCATGACAGCTTTGGACAATCCCAGCCGCTTGTACCGGCTGGGCGACTGGCAGCTTGCTTGCGGCGCGGTGCTGGAGCAGGCCGTCCTCGCCTACCGTACCCTGGGCCGGCTCGACCCCGACGGCGCCAATGCCGTGCTGGTCCTGCACGGCTACACCACCGGGCCGTCCATGCTGGACGCAGGCGCCAACGTGGCCGAAGGCTCGTGGAGCGATCTGGTGGGACCGGGCCGCGCGATCGATACGGACCGCTACTTCGTCGTCTGCCCGAACATGCTCGGTTCGAGCTACGGTTCGACGGGCCCAGGCAGCGTCGACCCGGCTACCGGGGCGCCATACGGCGCCGACTTCCCCCGCATCACCGTGGGCGATATCGTCGCCACCCAGAAGGCGCTACTCGATGCCCTCGGCGTGCGCCGCCTGGCCGCGGTGACGGGACCCTCGTTCGGCGGCTACCAGGCCATGCAATGGGCAGTCGATTTCCCTGCGATGGTCGAGCGGGTGGTGGCAGCGGTGTCGGCGCCATGGAATCCACCCGGCTCCGTCGGCGCGGCGCCGATTCTCGCCTGGCTGGAGGGCACGCCGGAGTGGAACGGCGGCCATCCGCAGCCAGGCGCCATGCTCGATGCGCTCACCGCCATGCGGGTCGCCACCTTGACCCGTTATGGCGTCGATGCACAGCTCACGGCAAGCATCCCCGACGACGCCGCCCGTGCGGCCGAGGTGCTGCGCCTGGCCCGCGACTGGGCTGCAGGTTTCAATGCCGGCTCCCTTCTGACCCTGGCCTTTGCAGCTGATGATTTTGATTTGCGACCGCGCCTGGACGAGATCAAGGCGCCCCTGCTGATGGTGTTGTCGCGTACCGACAGCGTGTTTTCGCCGGCCCTGGCGCAGCAGTTCGGCCCTTTGCTCGATGCTGCCGGGGTGCGCTGGTCGTATCTGGAACTCGATAGCGGGAACGGCCACTTTGCCTCGGGCGCCGACGCCCGCCTGTGGAGCGACGCGCTGCGCGCCTTCATGCAATCACCCGCGGCGAGCGCCCATACAGGAGTCTTGGCATGAGCAGGCATACAGACCGGTACCGCCTGTTCGATCCTGAACTGGCCGCGATTGTTCGGGACTTGCCGTCCACGCCGATGCGCCTGGAGACCCTGGCGACCACCCGCGCCAACGTCACTGCCGCGGTGGCCGCGGTCAAGGCGGCCACCCCGCCCTATCCCGCTATCGAAGTGACTGAACACCATGTGGCCGCATCGGGCGAGGCGCCGCCGGTGCGGGTGCTGGTGTACCGGCCCCGCGCTGCCATTGGCCCACTGGCAGCGCTGCTGTGGATCCACGGTGGCGGTTTTGTCGCCGGTTCGCCTGAGTGGGACGACGGCCTGATGAAACAGCTGGTCGACACGGCTGGCTGCCTGGTCGTCTCGGTCGACTACCGCCTGGCGCCCGAAACGGCGCATCCGGGTCCGCTGGAAGACTGTTACGCCGCCTTGGCGTGGTTGCACGGCGAGGCCGGTTCGCTGGCAGTCGATGTGGGCCGGATCGGCATCGGCGGTCTCAGTGCCGGCGGCGGCTTGTGCGCCTGCCTTGCGCTGCTGGCACGCGACCGCGGCGAGATCGCCCTGTGCATGCAGGCGCCGATGCAGCCGATGCTGGATGACCGCACCGCCTTGCTGCCCCCCAGTGCGGACGATCCCCGCTACATCTGGGGCCGCGCCGACAACCACGAAGGCTGGTCCGCCTTGCTCGGCCATGCGCCCGGAGGCGCGGGCGTGCCGGAATACGCTGCGGCGGCGCGCGCTGCCGACCTGCGCGGCCTGCCTCCCACCCTCATCGGCGTCGGCGCGCTCGACCTGTTCGCATTGGAAGACATCGATTATGCAAGGCGCCTGATCGAAGCGGGCGTGCCGACCGAATTGCACGTCTACCCAGGCGCCTGCCACGCCTTCCAGATGCTGGCGCCGCAAGCGCAGGTGGCGCAGGATTATCAGGCTGACTTTTTTGCAGCCGTCCGGCGCGGCCTGGCGTCAAAGTCCAGCGCCAGCGCGGACCACAACCTTGCGTTCGAAGCAGATGCAGCCCTGCTGGCGCACCTGCAACAGGCGCTGCCCGGATTGCCCAGCCAGGACTTGGCCAGCTTTGCCCGCAGTCTGAGCATTCCTGATCCCTACCCACTTGGTGAGGAATCGCTGCCGCGCGAGGATGCACCACGGGGCCGGCTGACAAGCGGCGTATGCCCGCCCGGCGCCCTCTATCCTGGCGTGGCGCACGACTACACCGTCTACGTGCCGGCGCAATACGACGCTGGCACGCCCGCCGCCCTGCTGGTGTGCATGGATGGCGCGCGCTACACCGGCCCTGAAATCAATGTGCCGGTGGTGCTCGACAACCTGATCGACGCGGGCGTGGTACCGCCCACGGTGGCGGTGTTCGTGCAGCCCGGCGCCAGCGGTCCGGGCCTGCCGGTGTACGGCGGCAGCGACAATCGCAGCATCGAGTACGACAGCCTGGGCGACGCCTATGTCCGTTTCCTGCTGGAGGAGCTGCTGCCGGCTGCCATCGGCGATTTGACCATCAGCGCAGATCCAGCCGGCCGGATCATCTGCGGCCTCAGTTCGGGTGGCATGTGCGCCTTCAACGCCGCCTGGGAGCGTCCCGAGGCCTTTGGCAAGGTGATCACCCACTGCGGCAGCTTCGTCGCCATTCGCGGTGGCCACACCATGGCGTCGACGGTGCGCTCCAGTGCGGCCAGGCCGCTCGAGGTGTTCCTGCAAACGGGCGACAACGATCTCGATATTTTATTTGGCAACTGGCGGCGCGCCAACCAGGAGATGGCGGCGGCACTGGCCTACCGGGGCTACCGCCACCAGCTGGTGATCGGCAAGGGTGGCCACTCCCTCAAACACGGCGGGGCGATGTTCCCCGACACCCTGCGCTGGTTGTGGCAATCGATGCCAGCATCTGCGCTAAACCCTGACAAGGAATCCCCATGAACGCCGACCTGGCCCCCACGCCGCTGGAGATGAACCCTGGCGTGCCTGCTGCAGCCGCCACCGCCGCCCCCTACAGCACCGCCTACCGCCGCTATGTGCTGTTTGCCCTGGCGGTGGTGGGCTTCCTGTGCGCGGTCGACAAGGTCGTCATCACCATGTTCATGGAGCCGATGAAAAAAGAGTTCGGCCTGTCCGACACCCAGCTTGGCCTGCTGACCGGTGTGGCATTCGCCGTGATGAGCGGCGTCGCCTCGATCCCGCTGGCGCGCCTGGCCGACCGCGGCAGCCGCAAGCTCATCATCAATGGCAGCCTGCTGGTTTGGACGGTGATGACTGCTGCGTCGGGCCTGGCGATGAATTTTACCCAGCTGCTCATCACCCGGGTTGGCGTGGGCATCGGTGAAGCCGGCTGCATCCCGGCCACCCATTCGATGCTGGGCGATTACTATCCGCGCGACCTGCGTGGCCGCGCGCTGGGAATACACAGCGCCCTCACCTTCCTTGGCATGCTGGCCGGTCTGTTCGGCGGCGGCATCCTGGTGCAGACGGTCGGCTGGCGCAAGGGTTTCGTGATCCTTGGCGTGGCGGGCCTGGTGCTCAGCGCGATCTTTCACCTGACAGTGCGTGAGCCGGCACGCACCGATGCCGCCGCACCGAAAATGGCCAGGGGCGAGAGCATTTTTTCCAAACTGGGCGACATGAAAGCGTTCGGCTACCTGGTACTGGCTTTTGCCACCACTTCATTGGCCGGCAATTCGGTCAGCACCTGGCTGCCTGCCTATTATGGCCGCGCCTTCGGCCTGTCTCCCATGCAGATCGGCCTGGGGCTGGGCATGTGCATCGGCCTGGCCACCACCATCGGCGCCGCCGTCGGCGGCCAGCTTTCGGTCCGCTACGGCAAAAGCCGCTCATGGGGCGCCGGCTTTTCCGCCGCCGTGACCGTGGTGGTCATGCCGTTCTACCTGGGGAGTTTCTATGCGCCCAACGCGCTGCTGTCTTTCGCCCTGCTGTTTGCGGCCTATATGTGCGCCGGCACCATCTTCGGCCCCGTGTTCGCCACCTTGCAGGACCTCGTCAAACCGGATGTGCGCGCCACCGCCGTCGCCATCGTCAGCGTGATTGGCGTCGTTCTCGGCCAGGGCTGCGGCCCACTGCTGGTGGGCTTCATCAGCGACGTGATGCATGTGGCCGGCCAGGAGTCCGCCGGCCTGCGCTGGGCGATGACGGCGGTCGCCCTGGTCAACTGGCTGACAGTGCTGTGGTTCTGGCTGCTGCAGCGCAGGATCAGGGAGCTGCCGCTGTGAGCGCCGCCATGACGCCCCACCAGATCGTCCACCTCGGCATGGGCGCATTCCACCGCGCCCACCAGGCGGCCTACCTGCAGGCCCTGCATGACAGTGGAGACGGCAGCTGGCGCCTGTTCAGCGGCGACATCCGTCCCGGCCAGGCAGCCATCGAGGCTGCGCTGCTGGCGCAGGGCTCGTGTTACACGCTGGAGACCGTGGCGCCGGACGCCACGCGGCGCTACCAGCGTATCGATGCGATGGCCGTCGTGCCCCATGCACCGGACCTCGCCGCGCTGATCGCCCTGGGCGCCGCCCCGGCAACCCGTATCGTCTCGTTCACCGTGACCGAAGCGGGCTACTACCTCGATAGCGAAAACCGCCTCGATGCAGCGCATCCGGACATTGCTGCGGACCTTTCGGCGGCCCGCGCAGGCGAAGCGGGAGCGACAATTTACGGGGCTCTCACCGCCATCCTGCGCCAGCGCATGCGGCAACACAGCGGCAAACTGACACTCCTTTGCTGCGACAACCTGCGCCACAACGGCGCCCGCTCGCGCGCCGGACTGCTGCAATTCATCGCACTGACCGGAGACCTCGCGCTATATGACTGGGTGCAGCACCATACCAGCAGTCCGAACGCCATGGTCGACCGCATCACGCCGCGGCCACAGGCCGGCGCACCGGCCCGCGTACTGGCTGCGACGGGCTGGCACGACCGCGCGCCGGTGATGTGCGAGCAGTTCGCCCAGTGGATCGTCGAAGACGCTTTCTGCAACGGCCGGCCGGCGTGGGAACAGGTGGGCGTGCAGATGGTCGACGCGGTGGCGCCGTACGAAGAAGCGAAGATCCGCATCCTCAACGCCAGCCACAGCTGCTTTGCCTGGGCCGGTCTGCTGCGCGGCTACGCCTTCATCCACGAAGGAGCGCGCGATGCCGCCATCGTCCGCATCGCCCGCCAGTACATTGTTGAGGACGTGACGCCCTGTCTGCAGCCCAGTCCACTCGATCTGGCGCACTACGGCGACACAGTGCTTGCGCGCTTCGCCAACGCCGCACTGGGCGACAGCAATGCGCGCGTGGCCAGCGACAGCTTCGCCAAGATCCCCGGCTTCATCGCCCCGACCATCGCCCAGCGGCTGGCACAGGGCGCGTCCATCGATGGCGGCGCCGCCCTGGTGGCACTGTTCCTGGGTTTCCTCAAACGCTGGAACGCCGGCTTGCTCGATTTTGCTTACCAGGACCAGGCAATGGAACCGGCCCATACGCGCGCCATCTGTGACGCCATCGACCCGGTAGCCGCCTTGTGTGCCGACAGCGCCCTGTGGGGCGGCTTTGCCGGTGACAGCCGGTTCGTCGCTGCCGTGCGCATGGCCCTGCCGATAGCCGCAGCCCTGTCGACCAGGGATGCCATGCCCGCATGAAGCCGCAACCAGACCCTGCACGCATCGTCATCGTCGGCGAAGCCCTGGTCGATGTCTTCGGCGACACCACCATGGCCGGTGGCGCCCCCTTCAACGTGGCCCGCCACCTGGGCGCCTTCGGCCTGCGGCCATTGATGATCACCCGGATCGGCAATGACGCCAACGGCGCCCTGCTGCTGCGCGAATTCGTCCGGTTCGGTCTGTCCACGGCGGGTGTGCAAGTCGATCCCCTGCGTGCCAGTGGCCGCGTGCAGGTAACCATGCATGGCGGCGACCACCGTTTCGACATCGTCCCGGACCAGGCCTTTGACCATATCGACCCCGCTGCTGCCCTATCCAGCGCGGTAGCCGGCAAAACTGCCTGCCTGTATCACGGCAGTCTGATTCAACGGGCGGCGCCTTCCCGCGCCGCCCTGGTACAGGTGCGCCAGGCGCTTGGCGCGCCCGTGTTCCTGGATTTGAACCTGCGCACCGATGCCATGCCCGACTTCTCGCCCGGCATTGTCATCGGACGTCCCGCCATCATCAAGGTCAACGCCGACGAGTTGCGCTTCCTGCTCGAATGGCAAGGCGCTGAAGGATTGAAGAGGATCGATGATAAAGCGCTGCAAACCCACCGGCAGGACCTGGCCGGACTGATGGCAAGCATCGGTGCGTCCACCATGGTCGTCACCCTGGGCGCAGATGGTGCCCTCGCGCTCGACAGCGGCGGCCACTGTGTCGCGCGCGAAGCTGGCGTCCGCCCGGCCGCGCTGGTGGACACCGTCGGCGCCGGCGACGCCTTTGCCAGCGTCATCCTCACCGGACATCTGCTGGGCTGGCCTTTGGCGCGCAGCATGGAGCGCGCCACCGCATTTTCCGCAGCGATCTGCGCCTTGCCGGGCGCCGTGCCGGCCGACCTCGATTTTTATGCGCCCTGGCGCGATCAATGGCAGATCGGGGACAGCTGAGCGCCCCCGATCCGCATCCTCAGAGCACCTCTGCGCTGGCGCGGCGGATTTCAATGACCCGCGCCGGCAGCTTTGTTTGCGGCTCTTTTCCGCCGCTCAGCAAATCCGCGCGCTGCTGCTCGTAACGGGCAATCGCCGCCGCCTTCACCGGCCCGTATCCGCGGATCTCCAGCGGGAGTGCGGCCAGTTCGCAGGCGAGCTGATAGCCATCCTTGCGCAAATCAGCGCAGAGGCCAACGATCATCGCCTCGTACTCCGTCACCAGGCGGCGCTCGGCGCGCCGCTCCTCGCTGTAGCCAAACACATCGAACGGCGTACCACGCAGACGCCTGAAGCGTGCCAGGACGCCGAACACTGGCAGTATCCACGGCCCGAACTTGCGTTTTTTTGGCCGCCCGGTGGCCGCGTCGACGCGCGCGAACAGGGGCGGCGCAAGCCACAGGGAGAGCGCTTTGGGCGATTCGAACTGCGCGGCCAGCGAGGCCTTGAATTCGGCACTGCCGTACAGGCGCGCCACCTCGTACTCGTCCTTGTAGGCCATCAGGCGATAGGCGCTGTCCGCCACTGCCCTGCCGAACTTTTCTTCACCCATGTGCAGCGCGCTTTCCGCAGCGGTTGCCCGCGCCACCAGATCGCGGTAGCGTTGCGCGTACGCTTCATTTTGATAGCCCGCCAGTTCCGCAGCGTGGGCGTCCACCAGCTGTGCCAGCGTGCGCCGCGCCGATGCCGGCGCAACATTGCCGGCCAAGCGCTCCAGCGCCTGCGGCTGGTGGGCGGCAATGCGTCCCCAGGTGAATGCCCGCTTGTTGAGGGCAGCGGCGGGGTTGACGGCGATGGTGCTGTCGATCGCGGCCAGCGACAGCGGCACCAGGCCTTGCTGCCATGCGTAGCCCAGCATCAGGGTGTGCGCCGCAACCGTATCGCCGAACAGGCGTTGGGCCAGGGCGCTGAGGTTCAGCGCATGAAAGCGCGCGGGCACGCAGCGCGCCTTGACCCGCTCGATCATCAGCACGGCCGGCAGGCTGGCGTCACGCTGCAGCACGCCCGCTGCCGTCGGGGTTTCCTCGGTGTTGAGGATGGCGCCGCTGCGGTACGCTGACAGCTTGAGCAGGGCGTCGTCGCCGGCGCTGACCACCAGGTCCGCCCCCAGCAGCAGGTCGACCGCGCCCGGTCCCACCCGCACGGCGCCAAGGTCGTCCACGCACGCGCTGGCGGCAATGCGTACCTGGCTGACCACGGCGCCGTTCTTCTGGGCCAGGCCGGTGAAATCGAGCACACTGGCCGCCCTGCCGTCTAGGTGGGCGGCACGGCCGATCAGGGCGCCCATGGTGAGTACCCCGGTGCCGCCGATGCCGGTCACCAGCACGTTAAAGACACCGTCGATGGCGGGCATGGCGGGCATGGGCAAGCTGACAGTCAGCTCCGTCTCGAGCAGTTTGAGCCGCACATCGTCGGGCTTTTTCAGCCGCGCCCCGGCGATTTCAACAAAGCTCGGGCAAAAGCCCTTCAGGCACGAAAAATCTTTATTGCAGGCGCTCTGGTTGATCTTGCGCTTGCGCCCATGCGCCGTCTCAAGGGGCTCGATGGCGATGCAGTTGGACTGCACCGAGCAGTCGCCGCATCCTTCGCACACCCGCTCGTTGATAAACAGGCGTTTGTCGGGATCGGGCATTTCCTTGCGCTTTCTCTTGCGGCGCTTTTCGGCGGCGCAGGTTTGTTCATAGACGATCGCCGTGACGCCTGCAAGCTGGCGCAAATCGCGCTGTACCGCATCGAGTTCGGTCCGGTCGTACACTTGAGTCGCCGGAGCCAGACCCTGCGCCAGCGAGGCATCCTTGCGCCAGCGCGCCGGGTTCTCCGATACCAGGGCGATGCGCGTGACGCCTTCGGCATGCAGCTGGCGGGTGATCCGTGCCGGATCGATCAGGCCGTCGGCGGCCTGGCCGCCCGTCATGGCAACGGCGTCGTTGTACAGTATTTTATAGGTGATATTGACCCCGGCCGCGACCGCGGCGCGCACGGCCAGCAGACCCGAATGCTGGTAGGTGCCGTCGCCCAGGTTCTGGAAAATGTGCGGCACTTTGGAGAACGGCGCGGCGCCGATCCACTGCGCGCCCTCGCCGCCCATCTGGCTGAAGGTGGCGGTTTTCAATTCAGGCTGGGCCAGCGCCATCACATGGCAGCCGATGCCGCCGCCGGCCACCGAGCCGTCGGGCGTTCGGGTCGAGGTGTTGTGCGGGCACCCCGAACAAAAATACGGTGTGCGCGCCGGCACCGTGGCAGGCTGCAAAGGCTGCAGGCGCGCCTCCAGCGCGATCAGGCGCTCCAGTAGTTGCGGCACGGCGCCGCCGAAGCGCTCCGCCAGGGTGCGCGCCACCAGCAGCGGCGAAAATTCAGACACCTCCGGCAGCAGCGCGGCGCCATCGGCATCGGTCTTGCCGGTCACGCGGGGACGGCCCGCCCCGGCCGTGTGATACAGCGCCTCCTTCAGCTGCGTTTCCACGTTGGCGCGCTTCTCCTCGACCACCAGCACCTCCTCGTGGCCGCCAGCAAACGCCAGCGCACCCTGCGTCTCCAGCGGCCAGCTCATGCCGACCTTGTAAATGGAGATGCCCATCTCCGCCAGGCTGGCCGTATCGAGCCCGAGATCGGCGCATGCCTGCATCAGGTCCTGGTGCGCCTTGCCGACGGTGACGATGCCGAAACGCCGCGCCGGCGCGTCGACGACGAGCCGGTCGATCCTGTTGGCCCGCGCCCACGCGCGCGCGGCCGGCAGACGTTCTTCGATCAGCCGCCGTTCCAGCTCGGCGCGCTGGCCCGGCCATGCCACCGTGCGGTCCCAGTTCAAGCCATGCGCAGGCACGACAAAGCCATCCGGCGCGACGAAGTCCGGCAGCTCGCCAAGGTCCACGCTGGACGCCGTTTCAATCACTTCGGCGATGGTTTTCAGGCCCACCCACAGGCCGCAAAAGCGCGACAGGGCAATGCCGGCCAGGCCGAATTCAATCACCTCGGCGACGCTGGCCGGCTGCAGCACCGGCATCGAAGCCGATTGAAAGATGCCGTCGGTCTGGTGGGGATACATCGACGACTGCGCCGCATGGTCGTCGCCCGACACGGCCAGCACGCCGCCCAGCGCCGAGGTGCCCAGCATATTCGCGCTGCGGAACACGTCGCCCGTGCGGTCGACGCCCGGTCCCTTGCCGTACCAGATGCCGAACACGCCATCGGCGCTGGTCTCACCGTACGCGCTGTGCATCTGTGCGCCCCACAACGCGGTGGCAGCCAGGTCTTCGTTCAAGCCGGGCTGAAACACGATATCGTGGGCCGCCAGATCCGCGGCTGCCTTCCACAACTGCTGGTCGTAGGCGCCCAGCGGCGAGCCGCGGTAGCCCGACACCAGACCGGCCGTTTGCAAGCCAGCGCGCCGGTCGAGCTGCCGCTGCAGCATCGGCAGCCACACCAGCGCCTGTATTCCGGTGAGAAATGCGCGCTGCTGGCCGCTTGAATAAAGGCTATTGCCGCCTGCTTGACTGCTGCTCATACGGTGCTCCTGGTTCAGAGTGACGAAGGTTCCAAAATGAAAAATGGTACGCTGCATCGCTTGGCAATTGGGACTGAAAACCACCAACCGATCCAGATAAATTGATACAATCGACTCTGTTTCGCAATTTTCTTAGGCAGATATGACTAGTCAGCTAGAGATCGACAAAACCGACCTCAAAATTCTCAAAGCGCTGGCGGTCGATGGCCGCATGGCCTGGAGCGCGCTCGGCGAACGGATCGGACTCTCCTTGACGCCCACCCTGCGGCGCGTGCGCCTGCTGGAGGAGGCCGGCTACATTAAGGGGTATTCGGCCACTTTGGATGAGGGGCGCCTGGCAGGGCGCATGAGTGTATTCGTGTCGGTGACCCTGGCCACCCAGTCGGAGGAAGTCATTGCCCGTTTCGAGGAACTGATTGCCCTGGCGCCAGAAGTCATGAGCTGCTTTTTGATGACTGGCGACGCCGACTACAATCTGCGTGTGGTGGTGCCGGATCTGGACGCGTATCACCAGTTTCTGACGCGGACCCTGACGCGCATCCCGGGCGTCGCCCACATCAAATCGAGCTTTGCGCTAAAGACGGTGCTGATGCGGCCTGCGCCGGTTGTCTGACTGTTGAAATGGATTATGCGTAGATCGGACGACACTGGTCGACAGCGATGCTTGCCTCCGCCCCGCTTTCGCGTGCCCGCGCGAAAAATACCGGGTCCCCTTCCGGCAAAAATGCCGGCCACCCCAACGCCGTCCGCCACCAAGCCGCCCGGATCGTTGCGCAGGTCGAGGATCACGTCCCGTGGCGGCGCCTTGCCATCTACTGGCGAAAGCCGCAGCCAACCCGCTGTCAGTGGGGGCGCTGAACCAGGCCACCCAGATCCTGGCCACGCCCAGGCCCAGCATGCGGCTGCGCACCGTACTGTCCCGCAGGGCGGCGCGCTCCATGCGCACGCTTTTCAGCTTGCCGTCGCTTTGCAGGGGCGAAGGTCAATACACTGCCAGGCGGCGCCCGGCATGCGCTGCGCCACTTGAAGGGGCTGGCATTTTCCAGTCCAGCAAGGTCGAGCAGCAAGCAGCTTATATGACGCTGTCTAGCATCAGCGTTAGGCCAAGTCCACACAACAGAGACGCCACGACTGCGATTCCACTTAAAGCTTCGCAGTCCCGAAGTTCGATGTCGATCACACAGTTTCCGAGGTTGCATGAGAACAGCCATCACCATTTCGCAAACCGAAGTGACAAGGGCATAGGCCGCATGGAAAGAAATGCGTCTGCAGAACGCCAGCCGATAACAGCAAAAATTGTTTCGCCCAAATTAGCAATCGAAGTCATTTGATTCTCCAGTGCTCTACCGATCCCTCGGAAGCTCAGCTTGTCGAGAAATGGCCGTGCGCATCAGTCCAACCCGTTCAGTCAGGTCCACCGCAAGTTTTCGGTCCAGCGCGCCCTCCGATTTCGCAAGCGCGCTAGCAAGCCGGTGGTATCCCGCAAGAATCCGCGAGGCATTGTGCTTAGCTTTCCGTACGGTTGCAGCGTCCGCGCTGCCGATACCAACCTGTGTCAATACCTGCCCGCGACTTTTCATGTGGCGCACACTTTGTTTTTCTCCCCGCTCGCGCCGGAATCGCTGCTGTCTGGGACTGGCATCACACTCGAGCCCGTTTTCGCGAAGGCGTTCCGCGTAACGCTCGCGCCAGCGATGAATATCGTTCTTTCGCGGATTTAATTTCGTCCCGTCCAGGCCTCTCGCCTTCATGCACAAATGCACGTGCGGTTGCGGCGAGGGATCCTTGTCTGGATCAGTCTGATGCGTGTGCAACACCATCGTATACTGGAAACGCGGGAATTCGCGCTGCGCAAACTCGCGTGCCGACCTCCAAACGGCGAGCTCGCTGGTTCCTGCCGGCATCGACAGCACGATATTGAATGCCTGGCGGCTGGTCGCCCTATCATCGATCGCAAACCCACCCAGGCGCCACTCCTCGGCCAGCGCTGCCAGATCCTCCTTGCCGACCAGGCGGTCACCGTTCTGATCTTCAATGGTGAGCTGGCCGTTACGAGAGATGTAGCTCATGTGCGCCTTGATATGTCGAATCGATCTCCCACCGCCCGAGATGCGAACGATCACCTGGGGGGCTCGCTTGACGAATGAATGCAGTTTTCTCCTGACCGAACCCGCGGGGGTGAACCTGGATCCCCCATGCGAGGTCTTAGCGTCGTCGAACTTCAGGCCGGTCATCCCTCGCCGAATCCTCGTTTTCAGCTGGCCCCCGTTAAAAATTCTCCCGCCGTATTCCACCAGCACGGCGTCGAGATCATTGGCACCCATCATGTGCTCCAGCGGCTTACGTTCGCGGTGATGACGGCGGCGACCCGCTCGGTATGCTGGGAGATCGCCTTGCGCAGTTCGCCAACAATGTCGCGTCCGCCGTCGGCAATCGTGACGCCGCCATTTGCCGCGCGGGCCAGCTGATTGAGCTTGCGGCCGATTGCCAAGAGCTGCAGGTTGGACATTGCAAGCAACTCCAATTCCCGCTGTCCCAGCTGGGGCGCGTTGTTCAGGCGCGCCCGGATCAACGCCACGATCCAGCGCGAGGCGGAAAAACCTTCGCGGGCGGCGCATGTCTTTATGCCGGCCGCTTCGGACGGGGTCAGGCGGATTTCGCGCCTCACCAGGCGCCGCTCATTGCCTTCTGCCGGCGATTCTTCCGGGGGCACTTTGGTCAGCTTGGCGACTACCTGGCGGATCGCTTCGCTCGGGGTCACGCCATGTGCGAGGCAGTAATCGAGCCAGGGCTGCGTCAGGTCTTTCAGATCGATGTTGAGGCGATTGGGACGGGTGGCGGCAGTCATGGCGGTCTCACGGCAGGGCATCGTTGGTGGATGAGTTCATGTTACGAGCTCGTGCATGGCGCACATTGACCGGCGTAAGCCAGTCCTGCACTAGCCCCCTTCCCCTCTGAATTCTCTAAAGCTTTAAAGAAGTCGTTCTGGATTACACCATTACGGGCGCCAAAGGGGCGGACGTTAGTGACCGCATCATCCGTCAGACGACACTGCATGCGCCATCTTATCGGTCCCGAAACACTGCATTTCTTCAACACCTTACAGTCCGTTGCGGCGGCTAGCGCGAAGGCTACGCCAACGTGCCAAGCTGTCCAAGCGTGGCCGGTTTCGATCGGAGGCCGGCATGCCGACAGTCTGCCCAGCCATCAAGCGAGGAGAAGTCTGTGCAGAGCTGACGGGACCAACCGCTGCGGCTGGATGCAATCTGCTATTGCGTTCTGACGGGGACGACCCATGTATGGGAAAAGGTCATATCCGGGCCCAAGAGGAGAATCCCATGAAACGCATCTTTTCGTTGTGGCGCCTGGTCGCCGGGCAAGACCTGCGCCTGCTATGGTTTGCGATCCGCCACGAACACCGTCCGGGATGGTTGTTGCCCCTGTTGGCGTGCCTGGCACTCTTCGCTGTCGAGCCGCTCAATTTCGCGGTACCTGTGCTTGGGGTGGTCGATGAGTTCTTGCTCCTGCCGCTCATTCTGCATGGCCTGGTGAAGATACTGCCCGCGAACATCCTCGACGGTTTTGGGCGGACATACGCTGGAAGCGTGCATCGTCGCTCCTGAGTGGCCTTACGGCAGCGATGCGCTGAGTCCGACTTGCGCGTACCGGTGGTCACGGACCACCAGATACTGCGGCGAAGGAGTGGATCCGCTCAAATATTTATTGAACAATTGATCAGAATGCAATAAGTTCACCGGGATGCACCATACACATCCCGGCGTCGTCCTGCGCAAGACACTGCTCTACCTTTTTGTGGCGGTCCTCGCCGTACTTAGCGCTATCGGAATTGCTGACTGGCGCGCTCAAGCCGAGCCTGGCATCAGCGCCGACATCGGCGTGCCCGCGCTGCTGGGACCCGACAATGCGGGCGGCCTGATCGTAAGTGGCCTGGAACCCGGGAGTCCGCTGGCCCTGGCCGGTGTCGGTAATGGCGACAGTATCCGCTTCGACCATCGCGGCACCAATTATCGCGGCAACTTCCATAGCGGCGAACAGATCGGCCTGACCTGGAGACACAATGACACGACAGCCCACCTGCTGATTACGGCAACCGCGCGCCCCCATCTGGACCGGCGGTCCGAAATCTTTGCTACTTTCATCCGCTGGCTGCCGGGACTGATTTCACTTCTGGTGGCGGTCGCCATCGTCCATCTCAAAGGCGATGACGGCGTGATGCGCGCGTTCGCGTGGTCGCTGCTGTTCAACGCTCCCATGACCGTCATCTACAACCTGCCCGGCGGCGCTTTGCAGGATGCCTGCGCCCTGTTGCTGCGCCCGATCGAGCAGGTGGGGGGCTATGCCTGCCTCTTGTATTTTACATTGCGCTAGCCTGACCCGCACCGTCTGTGGGCCCGTCCCCGCGTCCGCGCCAGCTTTATCGCCGCCACATCGGCGATGGCCGCCATCTCGTTTACGCAATTTGCAATCTTCAACGGGCTCTGCGCAGCTCCCGTCACCGTGTGGCGGGTGTCGCGCTTCATGCTTAGCCTGTTCGTGCTGGCAATGATAGCCGTCGCGCTGACCCTGCTGTGGCGAGCATGGCGCGAGAACACTGGAAGCCAGCGCAATCGCCTCGGCTGGATCGTCTTCTGCATGGGCGTGCTGATGGGCGCGTACATGGTTGTGGTCGCATATGGCCTGGTCGGCCTGACGCCGCCCGCTTTCCTGCAGGACTCCTTTGTCGATGGCTTAAGCCTGCTGGCTACTGCCGGTTTTGCCTACGCTTTGCTGCGCCACCGAGTGTTTGATTTCGGCTTCGTCCTCAACCGTGCACTAGTATTCACGTTCACCAGTACTTTCTTGTTGGTGGTGTTCAGTTTGAGCGAATTCGCCGTCGACAAATGGCTCCATTTCGAAAGCCGTCAACAAAACATCGCCTTCGACGCCCTTGTCGCGCTTGCCATTATCCTGTGCTTCCACCGCATCCAGCACTGGATCGGTCACAAGGTCGACTACCTGTTTTTCCACGCTTGGCACGAAGCCGCAGGCCGGTTCGACAGGGCGATGGAGCGCGCTGCCCACATCACGGAGGTCGCTTCACTTCACGCGGAATTCGCCCGAGCTCTACGCGAATTTTGCGGCTGCGGCGGGGTGGCGATCTATGCAGCTAGGCCAGACAATCGGCTGCAGCGGCAGTACAGCAGCGTGGCGCCCATGCCAGAATGCATTGATGCCAACGACGACATCGCCGTCAGCCTCCGCCACGTCTTGGCCGCGGTCGAACCCGGCGGAGCATCCTCCTGCGCGGCGGCCGAGCGCGCCCTGCCTATGCTGCTGCGGGGCGGGCTGGCAGGCGCGGTCATGGTCGCAACGCGGCCAGACGGCCAGACTTGGCGTCCGGATGAACTGGCGCGTATCGCAACAGGAGTGCAGCGCCTGACTTTGCTGCTGGAAGGCTTGCGAGTTTCGGAAGTGGAATACCAGGCGGGATTGCTACGACAGCATCTGGAACTCGCGGAGCAGAAGCTTGCGCTGAGCGAGGCTGTAACAGCGGAATTGCGGCAACTGCTCCAGCCGGCGCCGAGGGCGAGATGATCAATTGATGCAGCGGCAAAACGCGATGCAGACTGAAGCACGAAGTGGAGAAGTTGACTGCCAAGTAAATCGTTATTCGCTACTGCTGCTGGTGGGATCCACCTGCGCACAATTCCGCATTTGGCCGATTTCGGCCGCCGGTCCCAGCATAGCTGGTTTTTATGATAACAACCTGAGCAGCATCGGCATGCTGGTTTCGACCCAAAGCAGCCATTCAAAACAACACCTCGCCGAGGCATCAATCATTCAACGCATTGATTTATCGACCTTAAGGACGGTGATCTATCTGTCAAATTATTTGGCTCGATGCGCCAAGGCTTTAACCAGGAGCGAAAACGCCGCCGTTGGTTGGCGCCGGCTCTGATAGTACAGGTGGTAGCCAGACATCGGCGCCGACCAATCCGCGAGTACACGCACCAGCCGGCCGGCCGCCACGTGCTCAGCAACGACATCTTCAGGCATATACCCTAATCCCAGACCAGCCAATGCGCTGTCGAGCTGCAGCGTAACTGTGTTGAACGCCAGTTCCCCGCCCGGCCGTACTTTCAACTCATGGCCGTCTTTTTTAAATGGCCAGGTCCAGGTACCACCGGACGTCGGCAGGCGCAGTGCAATGCAGCGATGCGCCGTCAGATCATGCGGCGTCTTCGGCTTGCCGTAGCGTTTGAAATAGGCCGGCGCACCGACCACCCATTGCTTGAAGTCCGGCCCGATGCGCACGGCGATCATGTCTTGCGCGACTTGCTCACCAAGGCGCACGCCCGCATCGAAGCGATCCGCCACGATGTCGGCCAGGCCGTAGTCGTTAAAGATCTCGACCGAAATCTCGGGATAGTCGGGCAACAGGGCCGCGAGCGCCGGCAGCAAAATTGATCGCGATGCATGCTCGACCGATGTAATGCGCAGACTGCCTGCAGGCTTGTCGCGCAGCTCTCCTAGATCGGCCAGCCCGGACGCAATGCCATCGAAGTGGGGCCCGATCGACTTGGCCAGTCGTTCACCGGCATCGGTGGTGGAGACGCTACGCGTCGAGCGCGTCAGCAAGCGTACGCCAAGCCGCGCTTCGAGCGCCGTAATTTTTGCGCTTAGCGCCGGCTGTGAAATGCCCAACTGCGCCGCGGCACGCGTAAAGCTCTGATGCATCGCCACTGCGAGGAACGCACCCAAGTCATCCAAGCTCTCTTTCGTCATTCATAACCTCAACCTATAAGCGCAAGAAGATTATCGCATCTAATCATCTCTATCGTGCGCGGTTAAATTGTCTCTGCGCACTTCGCAAGACAATTCTTTTCCACTCAACAGGGAGCGAGACCATGGCAAACGTCACCGATTACGCAGGTCAGACGTCAGGAAAACAGGCTCGGCGTGAATTCCTGAAGCGCTCGGCCGTGCTCGGAGCCGCCGCTGTAGTGGTCCCCTTTTTTGGCGCAGGTGCCGCGTACGCCAACGGCAAATCGGCCAAGCAACCTACCAAAGGAAAAATGATGAAACAACGCACATTGGGCACCATGAAGGTGTCGGAACTCGGCTTCGGCTGCATGACATTCGCCGGCAATTACAACGCACCGGTCCCGAAAGAGCAGGCAATCAAGACGATCCGCACCGCGTATGAAAACGGTGTGACGTTCTTCGACACCGCCGAAGTGTACGGCCCATACATCAGCGAAGAATTCGTCGGCGAAGCGCTTGCGCCGTGCCGCGACAAGGTGCAGATCGCGACGAAATTCGGCTTCGCGATCGATGGCACGATCGCTTTGAACAGCCGCCCGGAGCACATCCGTAAAGTGGTAGAGGAATCACTGGGGCGCCTGCGCACGGATCACATCGACTTGTACTACCAGCACCGTGTTGATCCGTCCGTGCCAATCGAAGACGTCGCCGGCACGCTGAAGGACTTAATTAAACAGGGCAAGGTACTGCATTGGGGGCTGTCCGAAGCCAGTGCCAAGACGATCCGCCGTGCCCATGCCGCGCTCCCGGTGACGGCGGTGCAATCGGAATATTCGCTGTGGAACCGCAACGTCGAACTCAATGGCGTGCTGGACACCTGCAAGAACCTGGGCATCGGCTTTGTGCCTTGGTCGCCGGTCGGCGCCGGCTTTCTGACCGGAACGATCGATACCAACACCAAGTTCGACGAGAAAGTCGACTTCCGCGCGAAGTTTCCGCGCCTCTCGAAAGAATTCCTGAAGCTGAACATGCCGCTCGTGGAATGGCTGAAGGAGTACGCAGCGAAAAAAGGAGCAACCCCATCGCAGGTGTCATTGGCCTGGCTGATGGCCAAGGGACCGCAAATCGTCTCGATTCCAGGCACGCGCAGTGAAGCGCATCTGCTCGAAAACTTGGGTGCGCCACGCCTGCAGTTGACCGCTGCGGATGTCCTGGCGATCGACACCATGCTGGGCAAATTCCCTGTATTCGGCAACCGTATGGGCCCGGAGCACATGAGCCAGATCGATTACACGGTCTAATTTCCATGGGGCGTCAGCACACACATGGCGCTCCTATCGTTCCAGTCAATCAAGGTAACGTCTTTTGAAACACCCTAAATTATTCGCGCCACTGGCGCTCGTGCCGGGCTTGGTCCTGAAGAACCGCATTGTGATGGCGCCGATGACCACCTGGGCCAGCAACGACGACGGTACCGTCTCCGATGAAGAAGACGCTTACTATCGCCGCCGGGCCCAGGATGTAGGCCTGGTCATCACCGGCTGCACCCACGTACAGGCCAATGGCGTTGGCTTCACCGGTGAATTCGCAGCCTTCGACGATACGTTCATACCCAGCTTGCGCAAACTGTCCATGGCGGCAAAAAGTGGCGGCGCGCGGGCCGTCCTGCAGATTTTTCATGCAGGGGTGAAGACATTGCCGACGCTGGTGGAAGACGTCGTCGCCGCAAGCACAGTGTCCGGCCAAGCCGGACCGTTCGCGGATGCGATCGTTCCTCGTGCGCTCGAAGACAGCGAAATCCTGGACGTCATCGCTGCCTTTGCCGCCGCGACGCGCCGGGCCATCGCAGCCGGCTTTGACGGCATCGAGCTGCACGGCGCGCACGGTTTCCTGCTCCAGAACTTCTTCTCGCCGCATTCGAATATCCGCACCGGCCGATGGGGCGGCTCGCTTAACATCGCCAACTCGAATCTCGACTATTGCTTCGCTTTCACACTGCGTCCAGCCGCACGATGCAGTCACGATCAGGGTTGGGCCCAGCGGGTGAGGGTGCCAGGCTGAACGTGCGTCAGGCTCAAAATTCACACCCGCGCAGGAAACGCCCGCTGGCGGTGGGGGAGCGCTAAGCGGATCGATACGCACAGTACCGGTAAAGTATTCCACCGTTCCTTTATTCGAAGCTTGCGACCTAACTCGTTTCAATTCCGTATTCGCTCCCTTGATTGCGCTGAGGGTTTACTTTGGCGCGAGGTCGCCGTACCAGTAGGCTGCCGTCACACCCCCATCCATGAGGAAGTCGCTGCCAGTGATGAAACCGCCTTCCGGCCCCATCATCAAGGCTGCGACGCTGGCCACTTCATCGGCAGTGCCAACGCGCCCGGCGGTGGACACCTCGATCATGCGCCGGTAGCCCGGACCCCGCGGTCCCGCGAATTCGTCCTTGGCCAGCGGCGTGAAGATGATGCCAGGGCTGATCGTGTTTACGCGCGCACCGCGCTTGCCCCACCGGACTGCCTCTGCCATGACGCGCAACGAATTGCCCCGTTTCGACATTTGGTATGCGTGCAGCGAATCCTTGATCTGGTTAGGCTGCAGCATGGGCAAGGCCAACAAATCATCGGTCGGCGTCAAAGCCAGCGCCTTGTTTTGTTCTTCGCTCAGCGCCGGCAATCGGTGCCCC
>Ga0209913_1000654_pt1 | contig 26452 bp, 25 predicted proteins | sample PersoiDNA2013203_FD_185805 | JGI IMG/M metagenome (GOLD analysis project Ga0209913, IMG submission 185805) | Permafrost soil microbial communities from the Arctic, to analyse light accelerated degradation of dissolved organic matter (DOM) -... | ecosystem: Environmental > Terrestrial > Soil >... | reverse complement strand
CTCACTACCGCCACCCCGACCTCGACGGCATCTACGCTGTGGGAGTGGCCGTGGCGATGGCGCCAGCGGAGGAGACGCCAGTCCCGGTCAACTTCCCCAAAACCGCCCACATGACCGAGCAGATGGCGACGATCGCCGTTCGCGACATCGCAGCCAGGATCGACGGTCACGAGGGGAAGACTGCCGCGCTCACCGCTCGCTGCATCCTCGACATGGGCGACCGTGGCGCCTACCTAGCCGTCGACCCTGTGCGGCCGCCCCGCGACAAGATCCCGACCCTCTCCGAGGGGCGACGGTGGCTGCTTGCCAAGCGGCTCTTCGAGCGCGCGTACCTCTGGCACGCCAAGCGCGGTCGGCACATGTCGGCAACACTCGGCTGGTAAGACGGCCTGAGCGATTCAGCAGAGCTGCTGGAGCCTCCGCCCGCCTGACCTAAGGCTGCTGCTTGACGTTTCCACACCGAGCACCGGCCTCCCTTTCAGAGAGAGCCGCAGGCTCACTCAGGACTTCTCGGCGGAACCGCGAAGTTTCGCGCGCAGCTCGTCGTAGGTCTTGACGTCGATCTCTCCTGCAGCGAGGCGCCGGTCGAGGATTGCCTCGGCCCGCTCATGCGTCTGGCTCGACTCTCGTCGTTGCGGGACGAGTCTCGTAAGCGCCCAGGCGATCACGACGATCACGCTGATCCAGAAGATCGCCATGAAACCCATCATGAATATCCACCAACCGCCGCCAGCGTCGTGGTCGAAGCCATACATCATCGTTCACACCCTTTGCTCGGTCGCGCACGGGATCGTCGTACTTCGTGCGCTATCAGTTCGATCATGTGGTTATCGCCATCGTCTCAAGCGAGCCGCTGTTCGGAGTTGTAGGAATGCGTTTCCCCGGGGAGCGCGACTTCTAACCAAAACGACAGGCGCCTCGCCTGGCTAGCGCTCGTGTGCCTCCGCGGTCTCGCCTGGCTCGGTCGTTGCGACGAGACGCCACGAGTCCCAGGTGATCTTGAGGATCACGAGCACGATCGCGAGGCCGATGATCGGGTCGGCGATCGGGGCTCCGAGCCCGACGACGATCGCGGTCGCAACGACGCCGAGCGAGACGTAGCCGTCGATGCGAGCGTGATTGCCGTCCGCGACGAGCGCCGGGCTCCGCAGCCGCTCGCCGGCTCGCAGCCGCACCCGGGCGGCAAGCTCGTTGCCGAGAAAGCCGATCACACCGGCCGCCGCGAGCAGCCAGAGATGCGTCAGGTGCTGCGGGTGGATGAAGCGCATGATCGTCTCGTAGAGGGCGACGCAGGCGCTGACGAAGATCGCGAGCACGACAAAAAGCCCGGCTAGCTTCTCGGCGCGGAAGGAGCGCAGGAAAAACGCGATCCCGACCGGGACCGCCGTCAGGGCGTCGCCGGAGTTGTGAATCAGGTCGGCAAGGAGCGCGACCGAGTGCGAGATGAAGAAAACTCCGACTTGCGCCGCCGCCGTGACCGCGAGGATGGCGAGGCTGATCGCGACCGCCTTGAGCCCCGCGTAGGAGCGAACGATCGAGCGATCGACGAGACCATGCGAATGGCCGTGGACTTCGCGGTGGTCGTGCTGGTGCCGAGCGGTCTTCAGGAGGCTTCCTCGATCGGCTCCGCGCGGCCAAGGCGGACGTGCTCGATGTGGTACAGCGCCTGATCGAGAAAGTCGGCGACGTGCGAATCGTGCAGCGCGTAGACGACGCTGCGACCGCGTCGCTCGCCGACAACGAGCCGCAGGTGACGGAGCAGGCGCAGCTGATGAGAGACCGCCGAGGCCTCCATTCCGACCGCCTCGGCAAGCGCGTTCACCGAGCAGGGTCCCTCGCGCAGGCGAGTGAGGATGCGGACACGGCTCGGCGTCGCCAGCGCCTGCATCGCCTCGGCTACCTGGACGGCAGTCGTCGAATCGACCGGCGAGCGAGTCGCACGTCTTTCAACGCCGTGGGTCATCTCCCGATGTTAGATGAAACACTGTTCAGATATTCAGGAGAAGCAAGTGGAGTCCGTTCCTAGCGTCCTTCGAGTGGGCCAGTTGTCCGCTGGGCGAAACCCGACTCCGCCCGCCGATTGGAGAAGCAACTTTCACCCGGATAGTGGCACCACGTACTCTCTGATTCGGTAGTAACCGCGCCGGACGCGCTCGAAGCGCGCTTCTTGGCCCTCGGCATTAACCGCCAACGCTGCCTTCACGGATTTCCAGAGTAGTGACTCCCCCGCGAGTTGCTCTGCCGCTGCGTGAATCTCCCGTACCCACATCGGACCCTCGGCCCGCTCGAGCACCATCGTCACGGTCTCGAGTACCGGGCTCACCCTGGCCGGAACAGGGCGGGGTTCACGAGGATTGACCATGGCCTTATGGAGCAACTCGGCGTGCAGCGCCCTTAACCGAGAGAGCTCAACCCCGGCTCGAGGGTTTGAACGTGCTCCGTTTAGTTCCAAACCACGGTTTTACGGGGTAATCCGAGGCAACCAAAGTGCGACGTCCAAACCCCGACCTCAGTAATCGACGATTTCCGTCCGTCGGCGTCTGAAGCCCGGCTTCCAGGGTGAACGCGGCCGACGCTCGGAGCGAGCTCGTAGCACCTCAACCTGAGGCTTCTGAGCTGTAGCCAGACACAAAGCTGCGGTCGGATGCACTACAAAACAGATGGTGGACGATCAACGACTCGACGAGGAGCTGCTCGGTCTCGCGCGCCGGGGCGATCCGGACGCCTTCTGTGTCTTCTACGACCAGCACGCGCGAGCGCTTCTCTCGTGGTTGTGCCGGGAAGTGGGGAATACCGAGGTGGCCGCCGATCTGACGGCCGAGACGTTCGCGCAGGGGCTCCGCTCGTTGCGTCGCTTTCGCGGCGAGGCACCTGGCTCCGGCCGTGCTTGGCTTTACGCGATCGCGCGCCACCTGCTTGCCCGACACCGAGACGCCGGGAGGCGCGAGACGGAAGCGCGCCGAAAGCTCGGCATCCCGATCGAGAGCAGCTCCTACGATGCCTCCGACTGGGCCGGCGGGCTTGACGGCGCCGCCTCCGAAGCGTGCATCAAGACCGCACTCGAAGGGCTTCCGGACGAGCAGCGCGACGCCGTGCGTCTGCGTGTCATCGAAGAACTCGGCTACGACGAGATCGCCGCTCGGCTCGGTTGCACTTCCGGGGCCGCTCGTACGCGCGTATCGCGCGGGCTTCGAACTCTGTACGCCCAATTGCAAGGAGAACCGCGATGATCGATCACGCTGAGTCCGCAACCGAAAAGATGCTCGCCGAGCTACGCCGACAGCTCCATGCCGCGGCGGGGCGACAGATCCGTCGCCGCCACCGGCGGCGGATAAGCGCAGTGGTTGTTGCGGCGCTGCTTCTTCTCGCCGGTAGCGCCTTCGCGGCGCCTCGCATTCTCTTTCCCGAGCACGACATGGGCCGCTCGGACATCGACCGGCAGATGACGACCGTCGTCAACGACAGCTGGTCGGAGTGCTCGGCGCCCGGGCGCTGCGTGCAGAAGCACGGCTCGCATGGCCAGGTCACCATGCTGCCGTCGATGGGCGTCACCTTCGTGCTCCCGGACGGATCGACGGTCGAGGTCGTGGGCGGGGCGATCGGGATGATGACCTCGGTTTCGAAGTCGCCGTGGGGAGGAAAGGTCGATCCCACAGCCGGCGGCGGAACCTGGACTGTCGAGCTCCCCGGTGGAACGACGCGCGTCGTCCGCTGGGACACGAAGACCGGTTCGGTCGTTGCGATCAACCAAGATCGCAACGGCTCCACCACGACGACCGCGTTCCATTCCGGTGACGTCGTTCCGCTCGTCCCGGGTTCGCTTGATCCGACGGCGCGTACACCCGAGAAAGCCGTCACCTTCGATCTTCCCGACGGGCAGCCGATCTACGTCTTCCCGTCCTTAAATGAGACCTTTGTCGTCTTCTTGCCACATCCGCCGGCCGACGCCGCGAACCCGCCCTCGCACGCTGCGAATCCAGCTCCCCCGAGCATCATGGTGACCACTCACCCCGCAGATCAAGCTCGGAGCTTCGGGCTCACGGTTACTCCCTCCGGAATCGTTCTTCCGGTAACCGATCGCGGTGGGATTTGGGACGTCACCCTCCCCGGCGGAACGAGGCGCGAGATCAGCTGGAGCGCTGGCGACGACTTCGTTGTCGTCACCGATACGCGCTCCGACGGCAGCCAGGACGATGTCGAGGTGCCGATCGGGCACGAGCTTCCGCTCATTCCCTTCCGCTGAGAGTCGCCGCTGCGCTCGGTTGCATCGGATCAACCGGGGCTCCGACAAGGCGGCTCAGCTGACACCGCGATCGGCGCCCCCCGCGAGCTGGTAGGCGCCGCGGCTCACCCTTCGGAAGCGTGGGTGCTCGCCCGTCACGTTCGCTGAGAGCGCTGCCTTCACGGATTTCCACAGCAGTGGCTCACCCGCGAGTTTTTCTCCCGCCGCGTGGATCTCACGCCCCTGCATCGGCCTCCCAGCTCGCTCGAGCACCACGGTTATTGTCTCGAGCACTGGACTCACCTTGGTGGGAACCGGGCGAGGCCGCCCAGCTCGGGCTGCATCTAGCGGTGTTCGGTCGGGACGAGGAGATGCCACGCTCGCGCCGGCCGGCCGAGAAGATCGCGACCGCGATCGAGCTCGCCCGCCACGGCGCGGCTGCTCAAGCTCTCGCTTGAGGCGAGCTCCTGGGCCACCAGTTCCAGCGACCGAGCAGCGCCATGAGCGCTGGCACGAGCAGCGCACGTACGACCGACGCGTCGATCAGAACGGCAAGTGCGATGCCTAGCCCGATCTCCTTGACGAGGATGATCTGCGAGGTGGCGAATGAACCGACCGCGATGCAGAAGAGGAGCGCGGCCGCGGTGATGATCCGGCCCGTCCGCTCGAGCCCGACCGCGACCGCCTCGCGGCTCGGCAGCCCGGACTCCCAGGCTTCACGGATCCGCGTCAGCAGGAAGACCCCGTAGTCGGTCGAGAGGCCGAAGGCGATCGCGAACAGCACGACTGGCTGGGTCAGCTCGATCGCTCCCTGACTGCGGTAGTCCAGCAACCCCTGTAGACGTCCGTCCTGGAAGACGAAGACGAGGATCCCGAAGGCGGCCGAGAGCGTCAGCACGTTCATCACGAGCGCCTTGAGCGGCAGGACGAGCGACCGCGTCGCCCCGTAGAGGAGAGCGAAGGTGACGGCGCAGAGCAGGCCGATTGCCAGTGGCAGATCCGCGCCGAGCGAGTGCTTTTGGTCGAGGTACTGCGCGGTCGAGCCGCCGACCAGCGGCTTGGGCGGCAGCGCGCGCATCTCACGGACGAGCTGCTGCGAGCGCGAGTCGAGGAAGGGTCTTCCGGACGAGGCCTGCAGCTCGTAGGTGCCCGGGCCGAGCAACCGCGGTGGCCTGACGAGCGCCGCGCCTGGCAGCCCGCGAACGCGGGCCTCGTATGCGTTTGCCTGCGCCGCGGTCGTGTGCTCGAGCAGTGCGTAGACGGGCGAGGCCGCGGTTGCGGAGAAGTCGCTGCGCACCGCCTGATTGACGATTCGCGAGCTGATCCCGGCTGGCAGGACAGAGGCGTCGATGCCGGTGAACTTGATCCCGAAGAACGGCAGCCCGAGCAAGACGAGCAGCGCCGTGGAGGCGGCGGCGACCGGAATCGGCCAGCGCATGAGCGTATGTGCGAGCCGGTACCAGGCACCGCGTTCGCCGCGCGCGGTGCGCTCGGCGGCCAGCCGCCAGCGGCGCGGCGCGAGCGCGTTGACACGCTGACCGAGGAGTGCGAAGAGCGCCGGCAGCACGGTCAGCGCGACCAGTCCGGCGAGCAGCGCCACGAGCGCGCCCGCAATTCCCATCGAGCGCAGGTAGCCGAGGGGGAAGATCGCCAGCGTGGCGATCGCGGCCGCGACCGTGACGGCGCTGAACGCCACGGTGCGGCCGGCGGTCGCGACGGTTGTGCGGAGCGCCTCGGGGCCCGGGCCGCTACGCGCCAGCTCCTCCCGGTAGCGCGAGACGAGCAGCAGGCTGTAGTCGATGCCGAGGCCGAGACCCGAGCCGGTGACGATGTTGAGCGCGTAGGTCGAGACCGGCATCAGGGTGTCGAGGCCCCGCAGGAGCAGCAGTGCGCCGAGGATCGTCAGGCCGCCGCAAAGAACTGGCAGCAGCGCGGCGACGACGCTGCGGAAGACCCAGAGGGCGAGCAGGAAGAGAAACGGAAAAGCGATCTCCTCGGCGCGCGTCAGGTCGTGCTGCACTTGGTGGTTGACCTGCACCGTGGCGAGTGCCGTGCCACCCATCACCACCCCGCGCAGCGACGCGAGGCGGGTGTCGAGTCGCTCGGCCGCTTGCCGCCAAACACGCTCCGAGATGTTGGCGCGGGCGTAGGCGGCCAGCAGCGCCTCACGGCCGTCGCGGGAGCGGAGTGGCGACGCGATCGCGGGGAAGATCGGCTCGGCTCGGATTGCCGCCGACACACGCGCAAGCCGCCGCGGCGTCGGCTCGCGCACGAGTACGAGCACCTGTGGCGCAGCCGAAAGGCCGGACGCGCGCTCGACACCGCGTTCGGCCCGCAGACTCTGGCTGCCGTAGGCGACGAAGTCGTTCGAGCCACGGCCGAGCAGTCGCGGGGTCTGCAGGCCGAGCACGGCGGCGACAATGGTGAAGGCAAGGGTCGCCGCGAGCACCCGTCTCGGCGCGCGAACGGCGAGGTCGGCCAGGAGACCCATGCTGTGAGCCTATGTAAAGCGCCGGCGCGAGGCAGCTCTGCTGCACTCCACAGGTGTGCTGCCCCCTACCGGCGGCTTTGGCCACCGACGCTTCCACTGGAACGGGAGGCGCTTCGTCGTCGTCCAGAGCTGCCACGACATGACATTCCAGCCCTGAGCCGTCCTTCCGCATGATCGCCTGGCCCTATCGTTCAACCCATCAGGAGGGCCACGACCGCGGCGCGTGGATCGAGGCGACGGTTGCTCTCGCGGCTGCGCTGGCGGTGCTCGTAGAGGCTCGAAGTTATAGGCAGACGCTTCGCTAGAAACGACGACGCGGTGCAATGTCCTCTTATTAACGCTCTCGCAGGAGTGTTCTCCCGAGGCAATTCGACCGCTTGCGTGAGGGATGCGAGAGGCTCGGCGCGCGCAAGATGTGTCGCGTGGGCGAGCGTTCAGGAATGTAGCCTGATCTAGTCGAGCACGAGGCCCGGGTGGGACTCGATCGACAGTTCTAGGGGAGGCCAACCACGCTAACCGGAGTCGAGCTGTCCTTCGTCTTGCCGTTGCCGAGCGCGCCGCCGAAGTTCTGGCCCCAGCACTCGATCCTGTGGTTGGAGAGGAGGTCGACCGTGCGCACGTACGCGGCGTTTGCGGACATGGCACGCATAGAGTCGGCGAACTCGGCGTACGTGAGGTCGCGGCGACTCCGTGGCCGGGCGCCTCTTCCGGGCTTATTGCTCCTTGCTGGCATCGTGACTCTCGTCCTCATCCGGCCCGCTGAGGTCGCGGCGGAGTGCGTCCACTACGTCCTCGAATTTCTTGGTGGCATTGAAGGTGTCGGACGAGGGCTTAGCGAGCACGGCGCAGGCGCCTTTCGTGAGCGGTGGGAACCGCCCGGCCTTGTACCAACCGAGAAGCACCTCAGAGAGGAAGCGTAGGTCGTGCGCGTGCTGCGTGCCTCTCACGTACTCGGCGACCTCGCGGGCCTCCCGGGCGGCTTGACTCACATCGGTCAAAATAGTGCCGCGCTCGCCCATGCTCCCGTACCGAAGGCGCGCGGCCTCCTTGTCGATCTCCTCGGCGAGCACGCGCCTCACGACCTTGACGGTCGCGCGCCCGCGCGCGAGCCATTTTTTGAACCGGTCCCACAGGCCCACAGCTTCCTCCCTCTTTACGGAGTCAAACCAGTATTGCGCGCCCGGCCGTCGCGCGCGAGACTCAGACCGAGCCGCAGAGGTGCGAGCGGAAGGCGGCGAGAGCGTCACGGGCGACGCCCGTCGTCGACCAGCCGCAGCGCCGGCAGCGAACCGTCATCTCTCAGCGGCCAGCGTCTCCTCGCGCTCGTACTCGCTCACACGGGCGGCGTCGCAGAGCCCGCCCGAAGTCGAATCGAGCTCTTCGACATGGTGTGGTGGATGTACTTCCGAACGGTCGAGCCCGTCAGGCGAGAGCAGTCGCTCTAGGAGCGTTTGGCGATTCGATTGGCGAAACGGCGTAGACTTGCCCTATGAGCAACCTCATCGCAAAGATCTGCAAGTGGTTGCGGATCGGGAAGAAGCCTTAACCGCTCTCACGCCCCAAACGGCGTAGGATTTTCTCAACTGGCTCTGCACTCAGGTTCCGGCCTGAGCCCGCGACACACCAACGCGCGATGCGCGCGAGGCGAGGAGCTTTAAGGCAAACGGAGTTCGCGTGCGGGGCCAGACTTTTCTTGACCGACTGGCTTAAGCTGCCGCGGGGGGGCGGTACGGCTGAGCCGGGCGAGCGCTTGAAGGTGGTCGCGGTCGAGGGCTTCCATGTGATCGTACGGCCGCTCGAAGAAGAGAAGAGCGCGAAAACCAAAACAGAAAAGAGCTAGGAGGACAAATTGCCGATCATCAACTTCGTCCGGGATTACCAGCGCGTTGCGCGCTTCCGCTTCGGCCGCTTCGAGGGTATGAAGGGCCCGGGCGTCGTCTTTAAGATCCCGATTCTCCACCAGGTCATGAGAGTGGACACGCGCACCGAGGTGCTCGACATCCCCAAGCAGACGAACATCACCAAGGACAACGCCGCGATCGACATCGACTTCCTCGTCTACATGCGGGTGGACCTCAACAACGCCGAGAAGTCCGTGCTCGAGGTCGAGGACTACCGGCTGGCGGTCGTCGGGTTGGCGACAACGACGCTACGCGCGATCGTGGGCGACATCATCTTGGACGACGTCCTCTCGCAGCGCGACAAGATCAACGAGATGATCCGCGTCCGGCTCGACCACGAGACCGAGCGCTGGGGCATCAAGGTCACCAACGTCGAGATCCGCGAGCTGACCGTGCCGCGCGAGATTCAGGAGGCGATGAACCGCCAAATGTCGGCCGAACGTGTGCGCCGCGCCGTCGTGATCGAGGCGGAGGGCGCTCGCCAGGCGAACATCACCGTCGCCGAGGGCGAGAAGCAGGCGGCCATCCTGCGCGCCGAGGGCCAGCGCCAGGCCGCCATCCTGAACGCCGAGGGCCTGGCCAAGGCGCTCGTGACGATCTCCACCGAGGCTAAGAAGGTCGACACAAACACGATGGGCCTGCAGTACCTGGACGCGATCAAGAAGCTGGCCGAGGGGCCGGCCTCGAAGTTCTTCTTCCCGCTCGAGCTGACCAAGCTGGTCGAGCAGTTCATGCCGGGGAAGTAGGTAGCCGTTTAGAGCTCGTTTCAAATGACGACCCGCCGACTGGGCGCGATTCGGTGAGTGCGAGGCTAGGACGCAGGGAGCGCTCGTATCGACAGAGATACGGGCTCTGGGCAGAGGACGAAGCATCGTGCCGCCGCCGAGCGCGGTCGCGGGGGCGGAGTGCTTGACAGCGAGGGAGCGATACACGTTTCGAGCGTTTCACGGCGGCCCACCACCGAACCCGGTATCGAACGAAAGGGTTAAGAGACGGGGCCTTCGAACGAGCTCCGGTCCATCGTGCAGCAGGCGCCCGGGGTTGAGTGCGAGCCGCCCTCCGACGTCAGCTCCGGTTCCTTTAGGCCGGTCAGGCCGACGGTTGCGGCGGGTTGCCAGAGAGCGTCGTCGCCGAGTGGTGTGCGGATAGCGGCGCCGCTGGCGAGGAGTTCAAGCAGGGCGTTCTCGGCTGCGAGGCGGTCGGCGGGGTCGTTGCCCTTGACGAGCAGGGCTGCGACTTCCTGAGTCGTGAGGCCGTCGGGAAAGCGTTCAAGCAGCGGCGCCGGGGTATCGGGGGCGGGCCGGCGCTCAAGGCCGGGGTCCAGGTTCGCGACCAGGACGTCGTAGGCCTCGATCGGCTGGAAACCGCCCGCGATCAGCCGCTGCCCGTCGCGTTCGAAAACGAGCGAGGGGGCGCTGAAGCGGACGGGGCCGTCGGTTTGCGCGGTCTTTTGCTGGAGCTCCGCGGCCGAGCCGGCCGCGGTTCGCGCTTCCGCTTTGTCCCGCTCGTAAGCATCGCTCACGCCCTGGTCGTCGAGTCGGGCGACGATCGCGTCCGCGTCCACCCCGGGAAGCTGCCGCAGCGTCTCGGCGATCTGGACGTCATCGTCGAGCAAGAGCGACATGGTGAAGTTCGCCAACTGCAACGCGCGAAACACCCGCCATTCACTGCCGGGCTTAAGCAGCCGCGCCGCGACCACCGCCCGGCACGCGCGCGCGGTCGCGCTCACCCGCTCCTTCGGCTGAGGAGCAAACGGCATCCCGTATCGGCGGAAGTGAACCTGACTCTGCGCACCGCGCAAGGGCGTATAGCCACGCTCCACGTATTGGCTCGCCTGCTCGGTCAGGCCGATCAGCACCAGCCTCCATCCGAGCTGCTCGCCGTAGCGCCACTCCAGCACACGCAGCGACGGGTTGACCGAATAGGCCCAAGGGCAGGCCGGGTCGCTGAAAATCGTCACCGAGATCGCGGCCATCCGGAGTCAACACTACCAACCCGGTTCGGGGCTCCGTCACGGCTTTCGGACCAAAGCTCAGGTTGGCGGGACCGAGCTCGACGAGGAAGACTAGAATCGCTCGATGCGCATCTATCACGTGCCGCGGAGCCGCTCGACCCGTGTGCTGTGGGCGCTGGAGGAGATCGGCCAGCCCTACGAGCTGACGCTCATGGAGGGCGAAGACCGCCAGACGGACGAGCATCGGCGCCGTCACCCGCTGGGACGAGTGCCGGTGCTCGAGGACGAAGAGGGGTTTCTGTTCGAGTCGGCGGCGCTCTGCCTGCAGCTCGCCGATCTGGATCTGGACGCGCAGCTGAACTGGCCGCTCGCGACGCACGAGCGGGGGCTTGTCTACCAGTGGACAGTGTTCGCGATGACCGAGCTGGAGTCGCCGATCATCGAGGCGCGTCGGCATCGCGAGGACGACCCGGCCCTTGCGCGGGCCGGCGTCGAGCGCTTCCAGGCCGCCGCCGCGGCTGTCGAACAAGCGCTCGACGGGCACGAGTACCTGGTCGGCGACCGCTTCAGCGTCGCCGATCTTGTCTGCGGGGCCGTGCTGATCCTCGCCAAGGGCGCAGGGCTTACCGACGGGTTGTCCAACATCAACGCCTACCTCGAGCGGCTCGAAGCACGCCCCGCCCGCCAACGCGCAACCGCTATCGGCACCTGAGCCATCACGCGTATCAGCGCCTCAGGAGTTTCGGCCCCCGCTCTTCGCTGACGGTAGGCACGGTCGCGGCAGGCGCGTGAGCAGTAGGTGGCGCGCGGCTCCGCTGGTGGTTTACCGCAGACGGGGCACCTCCGCTCGGCTCGCCCTACGAGGTAGCGCGCGCAGGCGGTCAGGTCGTCTCGATCCGTCTTTGAGCCGGGGAGGCGGGTGAGCTGCTCGATATCTCCGGTGAAGCCGTCGAGAGCGAAAACGCACGCATGCGTTAGTAGCGGTTGATCTCGATGAGCCGCTGGTCGCTGATGCCGAAGTGGTGTGCGACCTCGTGCAGCACCACGTGCCTGATCTGCTGGCTGAGCAGTTCCGGGTTGTGTCCGTAGAGGCGTTCGAGCGGGCGACGGTAGATCGTGATCTTGTCCGGGAGCGCCCCGCTGTAGTTACTGCCCCTTCGCGTGAGCGGCACGCCCTGGTAGAGACCGAACAGTCGCTGCTCTGGCGGCGGCTCGTCTTCAACCACGACCTCGACGTTCGAGATCTGTTCGCGAAGATCGGGCGGCAGCGAGTCGAGCGTGTCTTGGATCAGCCGCTGGAAGTCTGGCGGCGTGTTCTGCGGATCGCTGTCCTGCACCTACGAGAGCCTAGCCCCGCAGGCACGGGAGGCGCGGCCGCGCGATGCTGAACGGCCCGCTCGCGCTTCGGCGTGCGGTTTGTCGCCTCGACGTGGCGCACGGCGGCGCTGACGAGCGATCACTTTCCGCGCGAGGTCTTCTTCTTCGGCTTGGGCTTGGCCTGGACATCCTTCCCCGCAGCCGCTGCCCGTGCCTTCTGCTTCTTCGTCGCCACGTCAACCCCCACCTCGCAGGACAAGAAGACCAATGCTAACGATCGCCCGGCCCGGAAGACCAGATCGCCGCGACCAGCGGCGAGCCGGGATCTGCGAGGAACCTGCTACCGTTCGAGCCCCGATGCCGGGAACCATCTCAACCCCGGCCCTCCTGACCGCATGGACGATTGCCGCAGCGGTGGCGATCACTGTCTTTCTGCACGCAACCAGACGAGGCAACCGCCACGCTACCGCCTGGGGAGTCGGCGCCTTCCTCTTCATGATCCCCGTGCTACCGATCTACATCCTCCGCTGCACCCTCCGGCCTGGAAACCCAAGACGGTGGTGAGGCATTGAGAGCACTTGGCCTCCAACGCTGCTGCCACCTCTGGGCGATTTGTGTGCGCCAACACTCACCGAAGCTTCCTGCCGCGGACGGAGCCGGAGAGTAACGCCTTCACCGAAGCGCGCATACCAAACGCCTCGCCCTCGCCGAGCAGGATGCGCGTCACCTGTCCTAACGGCGTGAGATAGCCCGCCAGCGTCTGTTCTGCTCGCTGTCGGTCGGCCACAGACCGCAACTTGCTTGCCTCTGATACGAGGCCTTCTAGTTCTCGGCGATCACAGTCCTCCTTGCTGCCGCCCGCGCCGTGAATATCCTCAAGTAGCCAGTTACCCGAGGGCGTCGAGAGCGAAGGCGGCTTGGTCTGAAGACGAGACCGCTACTGGGTCTTTCAGCGTCTCACAAGACCGTTGGGCGCTGCGGGGAAGCGGATCGTGAAGGTGAAGGGTGTCAAAACTAGGGTTTACTCAGGCTGCGGCTCTTTAGTACTCGTGGAGGAGACCGCCAAGACGATCGCAGCGCCGGACATCGCTGCCGGATGATCGCTTGAGACTTGGCGGGTCAGGCGACCGGAGTGCGAGTCGCGCGCTGTTGTAGGGGCATTAAACTGCGCGGATGGGGTTTCTGCGTCACCCGGCTCGCCGGATAGCGTCGGCGCCGTTCCGGGTGCCAGGGGCTTCAGGGAGACGCAGGCTGGGCAGGCCGTCGATGCATTATGGGCGTGTGTGACTGAGTTCATCAGGGAAGCGGCAGCGACGCAGAACCGGTTCGTGCTCCGCGTTGCGGGCGTGGCCGCGATCGGCGGCTTCTTGTTCGGCTACGACACGGGCGTGATCGGCGGCGCGCTTCTCTACGTCAAGCACGATCTGCACGCCGGATCGAACTTCGACCAGCAGGCGATCGTCGCCTCGCTGCTGGTCGGGGCCGTCGCCGGCGCGCTCGCTGCGGGCCGGCTCGCCGACTTGCTCGGCCGCCGGCGGACGATCATCGCCGCCGCCTGGCTCTATGTTGCGGGCGGGATCGGATCGGCGCTTGCGCAGAGCGTCTGGCAGCTGGTCGGCGCACGGCTGGTGCTCGGGCTTGCGGTCGGCGCCGTCTCGTTCGTCGCGCCGATGTACATCTCCGAGATCGCGCCGAGCCGGATCCGCGGCGGCACCGTCACCTTGAACCAGCTGATGCTCGCGAGCGGCATCCTCGCCGCCTACATCGCCGACTGGGGACTCAAGGGCCTGCCCGGCAACTGGCGCTGGATGGTCGGGCTCGCCGCCGCACCCGGCCTCGCGCTCGCGATCGGCATGCTCTTCGTCCCGGAGAGCCCTCGCTGGCTCGTCGAACAGGGCCGCTACGACGACGCCAGACGGGTGCTATGCCGCATCCGCGGAAAGGACGACGTCGACGACGAGCTGCACGAGATCGAGCAGGCCGCCAAACACAAGGCGGGGCACCGCGCCTTGCTGCAGCCGCAGCTGCGGCCGATGCTCATCGTCGGCGTCGGCCTGGCCGCCTTCCAGCAGCTGGTCGGAATCAACACCGTCATCTACTACGCGCCGACGATCCTCTCCTTCACCGGCATCGGCGCCGGCAGCGCGCTGACCCAGACCGTTTTCATCGGTCTCACCAACGTCGTCTTCACGATCGTTGCGATCCTGCTGCTCGACCGCGTCGGCCGCCGGCCGCTGCTGCTTGTCGGCACCTCGGGCCTCGTCGTCGCCCTGGTCGCACTCGGGCTCTTCTTCCGGCTCGGCTGGCTTCAGCAGCACGCTCCGGCGATGGCGCTCGGGGCACTGCTGCTCTACATCGCCTCTTTCGCCGTCGGCCTCGGCCCCGTCTTCTGGCTGATGATCTCCGAGATCTACCCTCTGAACGTCCGCGGCCCCGCCGAGAGCGCCGCGGCCGTCGTCAACTGGGCCACCAACTTTGCCGTCTCCTTCACCTTCCTCACCCTCGTCGGCGCGCTCAGCCGCTCCGGCGCCTTCTGGCTCTACGCCGCGATCGGCCTGCTCGCGATTGGCTTCGTGCTCGCCCGCGTCCCCGAAACACGCGGCCGCAGCCTCGAGCAGATCCAACGCCGGCTCGGCGCGACACCCACCTCGACGTGAAAGACCACGGGAAACCCCGATGTCGACGACAGGGCCGACCGTCCAGTGCCTCAGCACTGCAGAGCGGGAATGGTCTCCAAGCCGTGGCCGATTCAGAGGGCCGAGCAAAGCGGCGCCTCGTCTCCGAGGCGGCGAAGGAGCTCGGCGGGCTCGATCTGCTCGTCAACAACGCCGGCATCGAGAGCAAGGTCGCGCTGACCGAGATGCCGCTCGGTGGCATGTCCCTCTACCCCAAGTTCGTCTGAGCGATCGATGGCACGCCCCTCCACCAGCCGAGTGCTCACCCACGGAAGCTCGACACTGATCGCGGACGTCGGCGAGACGCTGACGACGAAATCGGGCGGAGTCTTCTGCCTCTGTGCCGGCGGTGGCGATATCGACGCCTCGGTCTCGCCGGCGCACGGCCTCTACTTCCACGACACCCGCTTTCTCGACCGTGCGCTCCTGCGTCTAGGCCATGAGCCGCTCTCGGTGCTGCTCTCGAGCGCGATCGAAGACGACCGCTCGGTTAGCGAGCTCACCAATCCCGATCTCGAACTGAAGCACGGTCACGTGATTCCCAAGCAGCAGATCGGCATCCGCCGCGAGCGGCGGCTCGGCGAACGGGTCATCGAGACGATCTTCGTGCGCAACTTCGGGCTCGCGGCGGCAACGCTCGAGTTCGCGCTCGAGTTCGCGGCCGGCTTCGACGACATGTTCGTCATCCGCGGCGCCGAGGTCGGGAAGCGCGGGAAGCTGCACGAGCCGAGCTGGACAGGCAACCGGCTCGTTTTTCGTTACGACGGCGCCGACGGGCGCGTGCGCACAACGACGCTCTCCTTCGACCCGGTTCCCACCCGGACGAGCGTGGATGGTACGGCCCACTACCGAGTCGAGCTCGCCCCCGGCGCCGGTATGTGCGTGCGCGTCGTCGTCGAGATCTCCGACATGGGCAAAGGAGCGCTCGAGACGAAGCCGGGATCGTGGCGGCGGCGCAGGCCGAGCTTCTCGGGCGTGCGCATCTCGTCCGACAACGCGCTTTTCAACCGCGTCCTCGATCGCTCCTTCGCCGACCTACATATGCTCACCACGCGCGAGCGCGGCGAGGTCTTCTTCGCTGCCGGAGTGCCCTGGTTCGTCTGCCTCTTCGGCCGCGACAGCATCATCACGGCGCTCGAGACCGTCGCCGACGACCCCCGCGTCGCCGCCGAGACGCTGATCCTGCTGGCGCGCTACCAAGGACGCCGTCACGACGAGTGGCGCGACGAGGAGCCGGGCAAGATCCCGCACGAGCTCCGGGTCGGGGAGATGGTGAACCTCGGCGAGGTGCCGCAGACGCCCTACTACGGCACCGTCGACGCGACACCACTCTTTCTCTGCCTGCTGGCCGAGTACGTGCGCTGGACGGGCGATCTCGATCTCTTCCGCAAGCTCGAGCGAAACGTCGAGCGTGCCCTGCACTGGCTCGACGAGATCGCCGACCACGACGGCGACGGCTTCGTCGACTATGTCTCCCGCTCCGAGCAGGGCCTTGCCAACCAGGGCTGGAAGGACTCCGGGAACGCGATCGCAAACGCCGATGGCTCGGCTGCCGAGCCTCCGGTGGCGCTGGTTGAGGTGCAGGGATACGTCTACCGAGCTCGCCTCGACACGGCCTGGCTGTATCGCCTCAGCGGCCGCCGTGAGGAAGCCGAGCGACTCGAGAAGGAGGCTCGGGCGTTACGAAAGCGCTTCCAGAGCGCCTATTGGCTACCCGATCGCCGCTATCTCGCGGTCGCGCTGCAGAAAGACGGTCGGCCGGCCGAAGCGATCTCCTCCAACCCCGGGCAGGCGCTCTGGTCGGGAATCGTCGGAGCCGGGCACGCTCGTTCGGTCGCGCGCATGCTCGTCTCGAAGCGAATGTTCAGCGGTTGGGGCGTGCGCACGATGGCCGAGGGCGAGCCGGCCTACAACCCGCTCGACTACCAGGTTGGAGCCATCTGGCCGCACGATAACGCCCTGATCGCCGCCGGGCTCAAGCGCTACGGCTTCGCCAAGGAGGCGCTGAGTGTGTTCACAGCCGTCTACCAGGCGGCGACCCGCTTCCCGAACTACCGCCTGCCCGAGGTCTTCGCCGGCTTTGCGCGCGGCGACTCGCCCGAGCCGGTGCGTTATCCGGTCGCCTGCTCGCCTCAGGCCTGGGCCGCCGGCGCGATCCCCTACCTGCTCCGTACGGCGCTCGGCCTGGAGCCGGACGCGACCCAGCACACGCTCCGCATCGTTCGTCCGGCACTGCCGGACTGGCTCGGCGAGGTGACCGTGCGCGGCCTGCAGGTAGGCCAGGCGACCGTCGACTTGCTCTTCCGCCGCCACCACGACGAGACCTCGGTGATCGTGGTCGAGCAGCACGGGTCGCTGCACGTGGTCGTGGAGCGGTGAGGGGCGCGAGGAACGCTCGAGCGCCTCGGCCAGCTCGGTCTCGCCGGAGAAGCGGATCTCGAGCTTGCCCGGGCTGACACGGGCCTGGAAGCCGGTCAGCTGCTCCGCCTGCTTCGGGCAGCACCCCGTGGAACGAACGCAACTCGGCCAGGTCATCACCTGCTCACGCTCGGGCTGCGAGACGCAGCTGCGGATCAACCCCTTTATCCTCGAGATCCCGCGATGAGCGAGAACGTCCGAGCGGAGCCGATGAGAGACAGAGTCACCGAACGGCGAATAGCCATCGAGGCCTTCGCCCGTATCCTCCGTCACGAGTGAGTCAGTTTGGGTTTCCTGGAGGTTCCGAGACCGGGCACCGTATTAGAGAGTGAGCTACCGTCCGCTCCCCCTTAGGAACTCTCGCTGTCACCCGGAGAGCCGCGTTCCCTTGCTCCGGTAGTAGCCGCGATCGACCCGCTCGAAGCGCGGTTTGGAACCCTCCGCGTAGGCGGCCAGAGTCCCCTTCACCGACGTCCAGAGCAGCGGCTCACCCGAGAGCTCGCTTGCAGCCGCGTGAATCTCTCGCGCCCGCATCGGCTGGCCAGCCCGCTCGAGTACCAGCGTCACGGTCGCAAGCACTGGGCTCACTTTGGCCGGAACAGGACGAGGTGCGCGGGGATTCACCGAGGCCCTTGGGAGCAACTCGTCGTGGAGAGCGCCTATCCGAGAGAGCTCAACCCCGGCTCGAGGGTTTGAACGTGCTCCGTTTAGTTCCAAAAGGTTCGAACGTGCCCCGCTTGGGATGACCCAAGGTGCGACGTACGAACCCTTGAGCGCGGCTTCAGAGTTCGTATCCGCCACTGGCCAACTCACGCACCTCGACCGCCGTCCCGGGACGGCCGGGACGACGATGCGGATACGTCCACCGGCGGCGCCACCAACTCCCGATGCCAGCGCAGCAGCGTCGCCGGAGACACGAAGAACGACGACCACGGCGAACGAGGAAGCACACGACTGAACCCAGCAAGCAGAGCCCGATCCCACGGGCGAAGCTGCGGACGCACAACCTGCCGCTCGAGCACGCGCAGCTGGTGGCGCAGCACGAGGATCTCGATCTCCTTCGCCCGCTCCGACCGCATCCGCAGCACAAGCAGCTCCAGCAGCCGCCGCAACAGCCAGTACAGAAACGACAACACCACGACCCGAGAACAACCCACCACGACCGCCGACCCTACAGGCACGGCACCCACGTGCAACGCGCGGATCGAGCCGCCGCGGCGGGCGATCTCAGTTTCCGGCACTCACACCCGACCGCAGAGCTCGTCCGGCTCGCGCACCTGCGCTGGCAGATCGAGCTCGACTACCGCGAGCTCAAAGACGAGCTCGGGCTCGACCACTACGAAGGCCGCTCCTACACCGGCTGGCACCACCACACTCCCCGAAACCGTGCGGCTCCTACAGCCGCTCCTCAAGTGCTGGACCGGCCGCTGCCAAACCTGCCAACAGCCGATCGCGATCCGAAACATCACCCTCCGCAGACCCCAACGAGAGTGACAAAGCAGTAAAAGATCCGCTGTAGAAAAACCGTTTCGACCGTGAGGAGGTCGCAGGCGAGCATGCTCGCCGCCTGCGCGCGGAAGAAGGATCGCCACGACGAGTGCGTTCGCTGTGGCGCTGGCTGGAGGCCTGCCTCGAGCAGCACCTTGCGCACAGACGTCGCCGAAACCCGGGTGCCGAGACCCTTGAGCTCGCCGACGATCCGTTTGTATCCTCAGTGCGGGTTCTCCCGAGCGAGACGAAGGATCAGCTCGCGGAGCGAGCGCTCGAGTGGCGGTCGCCCGGGTCTCCGCTGCGCGTAGGTCCAGCGGCGCGCGATCAGCTGGCGGTGCCAGCGAAGCAACGTCGCCGGCTTGACCAGCAAGATCGCCCAGGCCGACCGGGGCAACGAGCGGCTCAGCGACGCCAGCAGCAGTCGATCAGTCCGCGTCAGCTTCGGCGTCGAGGCCTGTCAGCGGAGGATCGCCAGCTCGTGGCGGAGGACGAGGATCTCCAACTCCTTCGAGCGACGCGGCCGCCCCAGCAGCCATACCAGCGCGAACAGGTTCCGGACAACGAGATACACAAACGACCAGAGCAAGCAGCCCTCCCTCGACCACGGCAGGAGCACCGAAGCTAACGCGCGCGACGCCCCAGAGAGCCGCGGACGAGTTTGCGAACCCTACGGCCGGCCGCTGCCGCACCTGCCGACAACTCGTCGACCTCGACCAGCTCGTCCTTATCCCACTCCGTGAGTAACACAGTCCTACTACTAGTCGTACGCGAGTCCGAAGCCGAACGCGAACAGCGGGTCGTAGTCGGCGTCCCCGACGTTGATCGGGACCTGCTCAGCGGTGCGCGGCCAGGAATGTGGGAGCTTGCCCGTCGGCGTTGCCTCCCCGAAGAGAACGTCGGCGACGCCTCCGCCCTCTGTGCCTGGGAGCCAGGCGACGACCAGCGCGTCCCAATGAGCTAGCTGCTCGGTGATCACGAGCGGCCTTCCCGAGACGAGCACCACCACGGTCGGAACGCAGCTTGCAGCGACGCGCTCCGCGACACGGAGATCGTCGTCGTCGAGGCCGAGGGTGTCCGGTGCCGGCCGGTCGCCGCGGAACTCCGCATACGACTCCTCGCCGATGACGACGATGGCGACATCGTGCCCGTCCGCGCCGACGCCGTCGGCTGCGAAATCGACGGTGCCGGCCGATCCGACGACCTCGCGAATCCCGTCGAGGATCGAGGTGCCGGGAACGGTCGGCCCGCTCCCTCCCTGCCACGTGAGTGTCCAGCCGCCACACTGGTGGCTGACGTTGTCGGCGTTCTTGCCGGCAACGAAGATCTTCAGTCCATCCTTCGCGAGCGGGAGCAGGCCCTGCTCGTTCTTCAGCAGCACGAGCGACGACCGGACGGCGCGACGTGCAAGCGCCCGGTGAGCGGCGCTGTTGATCTCGGGTGCGAGCGCCCGATCGGCAAACGGGTTCTCGAACAGCCCGAGCTCAAACTTCTTGCGCAGAATGCGGACGACCGCGTCGTTGATGCGCTCTTGGGAGATCGCGCCGGATGCGACGACCTGCATGAGCAATGCGAGCATCTCCTCGTAGTGCTCCGGCACCATGATCATGTCGATGCCGGCCCCGACGGCGGTCGCGACGTCGGCCGCGGAGAAGCCGGGATCGCCGTCGAGAGCGTTGATCCCGCCCCAGTCGCTGACGACGAAGCCGTCGAAGCCGAGCTCGTCCTTGAGCAGATCGTTGAGGAGGTGTGCGTTCCCGTGTAAGAGGGCCCCGTTCCAGCTCGAGTAGCTCGCCATGATCGAGCCGACGCCGGCGGCGACCGCGGCAACGTAGGGCGCGAGGTGGATCGCGCGCAGCTCCTCCTCCGGGAGCTCGGCGTCTCCTTGGTCGACGCCACCTGTCGTGCCGCCGTCGCCGACGTAGTGCTTTGCCGTCGCCAGCACCGACGCCTGCGTGATCGTCTCCCCCTGGAGCCCCGTCACGAGCCTCGCCACCGTCAGAGCGAGCGCCGGGTGCTCGCCGGCGCTTTCGTACGTTCGTCCCCAGCGCTCGTTGCGCGCGACCGCGAGGCAGGGGGCGAAAGTCCACCGTGGCCCTGTCGCGCGAATCTCGACGGCAGTCGCCTCACCGATCTGCCGCACAAGCTCGGGGTCGTTGGCCGCGCCGAGACCGATGTTATGGGGGAAGATCGTGGCGCCGTAGAGGTTGTTGTGTCCGTGGACGGCGTCGGTTCCGTACAGGAGAGGGATGCCGAGCCGGGTCGAGAGCGCGACGCGCTGGAAACGATCGACCATGTCCGCCCACGTCTTCGCGTCGTTTGGCTCAGGTGCCGAGCCGCCGCCACTCAAGAGCGAGCCGAGGTGAAACGTCGCAAGGTGCGCCTCGTCGCGCAGGTAGCGGCGGTCGATCTGCACCATCTGCCCGAGCTTCTCCTCGATCGTCATCCGCTCGAGAAGATCGGCCACGCGATCCGCGACGGATGCCGACGGCTCTCGGTAGATCGGGTTGATGACGGTGCTCATCGGGGCACTCCTTTGACGGTTGTCTGGTTTGTTTCTTATCTGCTCGCCGTCGAGCCGGACGGCGGCGAGGGTCGCGAAACCGGACGGTGGCTCGCGATGAAGTCGCGGTACCAGTAGAAGCTGTCTTTCGGCACGCGCTCGAGCGTCGGGTAGTCGACGTACACGATCCCGAAGCGCTTCGAGTAGCCGTACCCCCACTCGAAGTTGTCGAGCAGACTCCAGACGAAGTAGCCCTTGACCGGGGCGCCTTCGGCGGCGGCCCGGGCGACCGCGTCGAGGTACGCCTCGATGTACGCCGTCCGCTCGGGATCGTGCACCTTTCCGTCATGACCGCGGACGTCGCCGAAGGCGGCGCCGTTCTCGGTCACGTACAGCGCCGGCGGGGAGTAGTCCTCGCTGATGCGGACGAGCAGCCGGTACAGGCCCTCGGGATACACCTCCCAGTCCATGTCGGTGTACTGCCCCTCCGGGCGCAGCAGCCGCGGGTGATCGCCTCCGGCGGTCACGACGTCGCGGGTGTAGTTGTTGACGCCGAGGAAGTCGATCGGCGCGGCGATCGCCTCGAGATCGCCGTTGCGCACGTGCGGGGCGACGAGCTCGTTCCGCTCGAGCAGGTCGGCCGGATACGAGCCGCGGAAGACCGGGTCGAGGAACCAGCGGTAGCGCTCGCCGTCCATCTGCCACGCCGCCGCCTCGTCCTCGGGCGAGTGGCTCGCGGGGTACGCGTGCGAGAGGTTGAGCGTGATCCCGACCTTCGCCGCCGGCGCGGCGCGCCGGATCGCCTCGACCGCCCAGCCGTGTGAGAGCAGCAGGTGATGCGCAGCCGCGACCGCGTCGGCCTCGCTCGTCCGATCGGGGGCATGCTCGCCCAAGGAGTGGCCGAGCCAGGCGACGACCCACGGCTCGTTGTGCGTGACCCAGTGCCCGACGCGGTCGCCAAGCCGCTCCGCCACCGCCTCGGCGTACTCAACGAAGGCCTCCGCCGTCGCGCGCACCGGCCAGCCGCCGGCGTCCTCCAGCGCCTGAGGCGTGTCCCAGTGGAACAGCGTCGGGAACGGCTCGATGCCATTGGCGAGCAGCTCGTCGACCAGCCGGTCGTAGAAGTCGAGGCCGGCCTGGTTGACGGGGCCCCGTCCCTCCGGGAGCACGCGCGGCCACGCGATCGAGAAGCGGAACGCGTCGAGCCCCAGCTCGCGCATCAGCCCGATGTCCTCGCGGTAACGGTGGTAGAAGTCGCACGCGATCTCACCGCTGTCGCCGGTCCGCACCTTGCCGGGCGTCGCCGCGAAGCGGTCCCAGACGCTCTCGCCTCGCCCGTCTTCGCGGGCGGCACCCTCGATCTGGTAGGCCGCGGTCGCCGCGCCCCAGACGAAGTCGGCAGGAAAGCCGGTAGTCGTCTCAGTGATCATGGCCGTACTCTTGGTCAAACTGGTGTCTGTGCAAGAGCGGTGCCGAGACGCCCGTCGCCCGCCGGTCCGTACAGGACGCAGCGAACGCGATGGCCCGCTCCGATCTCACGCCATTCCGGCAACGTCGTCCGGCACTCGCCGCGTACAGACGGGCAGCGGGGGGCAAAGGGACAGCCCGGGGGGAGGGAGGTGAGGTCGGGCGGGTCGCCCTGCGCGTCAAATTGCGTATCTCGACCAAAATCTCCCTCGGGGTCAGGCGCGGCGCGGCGGAGCAGCTGGGTATAGGGGTGGCGCGGGTCGCCCATCACCTCCGACGAGGGTCCGATCTCCAGGAGGTGCCCGGCGTACATGATGGCGATCCGGTCGCTCATGTAGTAGGCGCCGGCGAGGTCGTGAGTGACGAAAACGAGCGAGAGCGAGTTACTGCGCCGCAGCTCGAGTAGCAGGTTCATGATGCTGAGCCGGATGGAGACGTCCAGCATGGACGTCGGCTCGTCCGCCAGGAGCAGAGCCGGGCGCGCCGCCAGCGCCCGGGCAACCCCGACCCGCTGGCGTTGCCCGCCCGAGAGCTCATACGGGTGGCGGTCCAGAAAGTCGCCGGCAGGCACCAGACCCACCTGGTTGAAAAGCTCCTCGACCGCTTTGCGCTGAGCACTCCGGGGCACGATCCCGAACGCGCGTAGAGGGCGGGTGACGCTATAGCTGACCGTGTGCAGCGCGTCGAGCGACGAGTAGGGGTCCTGGAAGATCATCTGCACCTGGCGGCGGTGCTCGCGCAACCTGCGCGCGCTAGGCCGCTTGGGCAGGGCCTCCCCCCCCTGCACGCGGATCTCGCCGGCCGTCGGTCGGTCGAGCTGGATCACCGTACGGATGAAGGTTGTCTTGCCCGAGCCGGACTCTCCAACCAGTCCCAGGACCTCACCCTTCTCCACGGTGAGGTCTATATCGCTCAGCGCTCGCACGGTCTTATGTCGCCCCAGCCGACCTACCGAGTAGGTCTTGGTGAGCCCGCGCACCTCGAGGACGGGCGACTCCGCGATCTCCTCCGTGCCGACCGCCGGCTCCAGCGCGCTAGCCAACGCGGGCCTCTTTCTCGCTGTACAGGTGGCACACGACTACGTGCCCGCCGTCTACCCGGATCGAGGGAGGATCGATTATCTCGCAGGTGCCTGCGATGACCTCGGGGCAGCGAGGGGAGAAGGAGCAGCCGGCCGGCAGGCGCCGCATGTCCGGCGGCTGGCCCGAAATACCCTCCAGCTGCCGGCGAGTTCCGCCGAGCGGCGGGAAGGAGCTCATCAGCGCACGGGTGTAGGGGTGGCAGGGCTTTTTGTAGAGTTCCCGCGCCGCTGCCTCCTCGACAATGGCGCCGGCATACATGATCGCGATCCGGTCTGCGATCTCGACGAGCAGCGAGAGGTCGTGAGTGATGAATACGACGCCGAAGCCAAGTTCGCGGCGGAGATCGTTGAGCGACTGCAGGATGGAGCGCTGCACTACGACGTCGAGGGCGGTGGTCGGCTCGTCGAGGAAGAGCAGCTTCGGGCGCAGGACGAGGGCGAGGGCAATCACGGCCCGCTGGCGCATGCCGCCGCTGAGTTGGTGCGGGTGGGCGTCGAAGAACCGCCGCGGGATCTTCACGAGATCGAACGTTTCCTCGGCGCGCGCCCGAGCTTCCTCGGAGGAGCGAACGCCGTGCGCCGCCATCCCGTCCAGGAACTGGTCGCGGATGCGCATCACCGGGTTGAGCACGTTCATCGACGCTTGAAAGACCATGGAGATCTCGCTCAGGCGAAGAGCCCGGCGCTCCTGCGGCGAAAGGGAAACCAGGTCGGTCCCCTGGTAGCGCGCCGAGCCCGACAGAATCCGGCCCGGCGGATCGAGCAGCCCGGTCGCGGCGAGCGCCAGCGTGGTCTTGCCGCAGCCGGACTCGCCTGCGATCCCCACCACCTCGCCAGCGTCGATCGCCAGGTTCACGCCCCGGACGGCGGTGACGACCGGACGACCCACCCATCCGTATCCGACGGTCAGCTCTTCGATCTCCATTACAGCGGGAATCTCAGTTCCTCCTCAGGTTGGGGTTGGCGATCTCGTCGATCGCGAAGTTGAGCAGCCCCAGCGCGGTGCCGACCAGCAAAATGCACGCGCCGGGCGCCAGAAGCCAGACCCACATCCCCTGCAGCGGGGCCTGGATTTGCTGGGCCCAGTAGAGCATCGTCCCCCAGGTGACGGCGCTGGGGTCGCCGAGCCCGATGAACTCTAGACCCGCTTCGGCGAGGATGGCAAACAGCGCAGCGCCGAAGAAATTCGCCGTCATGATCCCGAGCATGTTCGGCACGATGTGGGCGACGACGATGTGCCAGCGGCTTTCACCCGAGATTCGAGCGGCCTCCACAAAGGGGCGGTCCCTCAGGGCGATCGCCTGCGATCTCAGTACCCTCGCGCCCCAGGCCCAGCCGGTGATGGTGATCACGGCGACGAGCACGATCGTGCCCCCGCCCTTTACGTAGGCAGCGAGGATGATCAACAGCGGAAGCCCGGGAAGAACGAGGAAGACGTTGGTGACCGTTGAGAGCCCGGTGTCGATCCAGCCGCCCACGTAGCCCGAGAACACGCCCATCACGAGCTGCACCAGGCAGATCACCGCGCCCGATAGGAACCCGACGGTCAGGCTTGCTCTTGTGCCCCAGACCAGCTGGGAGAAAATATCCTGGCCGTTCGTGTTGGTGCCAAGTAGATGCTTGGCGCTCATCGGGAGCGCCGGATCGTAGTCCCAGCCCGTGGGCGAGTGCGGCGCGATATACGGCGCCAGCAGAGCGACCAGGACGAAGAAGCCCAGGATCGCCGCACCCACGGCGGCGCGCCGGTTGGCGAGCAGCGCCCGCGGGCTCACTTGCCCGTCTCCGTTCTGACGCGCGGGTCGATCAAAAAGTACAGCGCCTCGGCCAGGAAGTTGGCCACCAGGAGGGCGAGCGTGATGATGAGGAAGATCCCCTGCATGAGCGGGTAGTCGGCGGATGTGACCGCCCCCAGGAGCTTGAAGCCGATCCCCGGGTACGAGAACACGTACTCGATGAAGATCTGGCCGCCGACGACGAAGCCCAGAGCCATCGCGAGCTGCGTGAAGACCGGCAGAATCGCGTTACGAGCTGCATAGTGATAGGCGACGGCTCGATTCGTGAGGCCCTTGGCGCGGGCGAACTTCACGAAGTCATCGTTCAGGACGGTGAGCATGCTGTTGCGCATGAGCAGAATCCAGCCGCCCATCGAGATGAGCGTGAGGGTGATCGCAGGAAGCACTGCGTGGTGGACGAGGTCGACCAAGCCGGCGATGCCGCTCGTCGGCCCTCCCGGCTCACGGCCTTTGGAGATCGGGAACCACCCGAACTTGAAGGAGAAGAAGTACACGAATAGCATCGCGAGCCAGAACGCCGGCATCGCGGCAAGCATCACGCCGAATGGCACCACGACGGTGTCGAAGCGAGAGTTCCTCTGCCACCCCGCCGAGCCGCGGCGCCAGGCCGCCAACATTCCGAGCCCGATCCCGATAAGGAAGGCAAGGATCGTCGCAAAGCCAACCAGCCCGAGCGTCCACGGGAGAGACTGCCGGATTGTATCGGAGACGGGCGCAAAAGTCTGAAAGGAGTCGCCGAGGTTGCCGGAGAGAAGGTTCCTCAGGTAGCTGAAGTACTGACTGAGCTGGCTCTGGCCTCTGTTCAGCCCGAATTGGATCCTCAAGGTCGCCGCCGCCTCAGGGCTGATTCTGCCCTCGTACTGGGCAATCATCGTCGCCACGGGATCGCCCGGCATCAGCCGCGGCAAAGCGAAGTTGACCGTCACCGCAACCCATGCGGTCAAGAGCAAAACGCCGAACCGTCTCAACAGGTATCGCACGGGCCTCCTTCCACAGCCAGTTTCCGCAAGAAGCGACTCACCATGTGAGTCGCTCCCTGCATAGCTTAGCCAGTTTCCGCAGGGAGCGACTCACCATGTGAGTCGCTCCCTGCATAGCTTGCTAGTTACAGCCCTTCAGGACCAAGTGCTACTTCTTGTGCA
>Ga0209913_1000653_pt1 | contig 26502 bp, 18 predicted proteins | sample PersoiDNA2013203_FD_185805 | JGI IMG/M metagenome (GOLD analysis project Ga0209913, IMG submission 185805) | Permafrost soil microbial communities from the Arctic, to analyse light accelerated degradation of dissolved organic matter (DOM) -... | ecosystem: Environmental > Terrestrial > Soil >... | reverse complement strand
AGCGCGAAACAATCGCGCTCGTTTAATGCGATGCGTAGCGAGCCGTTGGGGTTGATTTTGTCCGCATTGAAGCCTGGCTAGTGATGTGCAGTGAAAAATGGAAAAAGAGCGACGCATGTTTGAGCGCAGCGAGTTTGCGTCGCTCCCATTTTTCGCTGTGCATCGCTGGGAACCCCGCAGGGGCCGGGCTTTTGCGGTCGCCTTCTTTTGCTTACTTTTCTTGGCGAAGCAAGAAAAGTGAGTAGCTGCCGGGCTACCCCCGGCTAGCTCGTCCGAAGAAAACGCAAATCAAGCAACCACAGCACCAAGAAAAAAGCCGCTGCCGGATAAACAACCGGCAGCGGCTTTGCATGCAGCGATGCTAAAAATTACGGCCTGACGCAATCAACAAAATAATCACGTCGACCATTCACTTCGCGTTTGACCAGACCATGCACGTCGGTTTCAAAGCCCGGGAATTTCTCATTGAAATCACGCGCAAACTTCAGATAGTCGACGATGGTCTTGTTGAACATCTCGCCCGGAATCAACAGCGGGATGCCCGGCGGATAAGGCGTCAACAGGATAGAAGTGACGCGGCCTTCGAGTTCGTCCAGCGGCACCCGGTCGATATCGCGATGCGCCATCTTGGCGAAAGCGTCCGACGGTTTCATCGCCGGTTGCATGTCCGACAGATACATCTCGGTGGTCAGACGCGCCACATCGTAGGAGCGATAGGTTTCGTGAATCTGCTGACACAGGTCGCGCAAACCGAGACGCTCGTAGCGCGCGTTGCGGCCTTGATTGGCAGCCGCAAACTCGGGCAGGATGCGCCAGATCGGCTGGTTCTTGTCGTAATCGTCCTTGAACTGTTGCAGCGCTGTTACCAGCGTATTCCAACGGCCCTTGGTGATGCCGATGGTAAACATGATGAAGAAGGAATACAGACCGCATTTCTCGACGATCACGCCATGCTCGGCCAGGTATTTGGTGACGATCGACGCCGGAATGCCGGACTCGCCAAACTTGCCGTCCAGCGACAGGCCTGGAGTGACGATGGTGGCCTTGATCGGGTCGAGCATGTTGAAGCCCGGTGCCAGATTGCCGAAACCGTGCCAATCGTCTTCAGCCTTGATGACCCAGTCTTCGCGCTCGCCGATGCCGTCTGTGGAGAAGCTGTTCGGACCCCAGACCTGGAACCACCAGTCCTTGCCAAATTCCTGATCGATTTTCTTCATGGCGCGACGGAAGTCGAGCGCTTCGAGAATGCTCTCTTCCACCAGGGCCGTGCCGCCGGGCGCTTCCATCATGGCGGCGGCGACGTCGCAGGAGGCGATGATGGAGTATTGCGGCGAGGTCGAGGTGTGCATCAGGAAGGCTTCGTTGAAGGCGTCCTGATCCAGTTGCACGGTTTCCGATTCGCGCACCAGAATTTGCGAGGCTTGCGACAGTCCGGCCAGCAGCTTGTGGGTAGACTGGGTCGAGAAAATCATCGACTTCTTGGCGCGCGGACGGTCTTTGCCGATGGCGTGCATGTCTTTGTAAAAATCATGGAAGGTGGCGTGCGGCAGCCAGGCTTCGTCGAAGTGCAGAGTGTCGATTTCGCCGTCGAGCATTTGCTTTAAGGTCTCAACGTTGTAGACCACGCCGTCGTAAGTCGATTGCGTGATGGTCAGGATGCGCGGCTTCTTATTCTTGGCTTCGCGGGCGAAGGGATTGGCTTCGATCTTCCTGCGAATGCTCTCCATGGTGAATTCTTCGAGCGGAATCGGCCCGATAATGCCCAGGTGATTGCGGGTCGGCATCAGGAACACCGGAATTGCGCCGGTCATGATGATCGAGTGCAGAATCGACTTGTGGCAGTTACGGTCTACCACCACGATATCGCCGGGAGCGACCGTGGAGTGCCATACCATCTTGTTGGAGGTGGAGGTGCCATTGGTGACGAAATAGCAATGGTCAGCATTGAAAATACGTGCGGCATTGCGTTCCGAATTGGCTACCGGACCGGTATGGTCGAGCAGTTGGCCGAGTTCTTCGACGGCGTTGCAGACGTCGGCGCGCAGCATGTTTTCACCGAAAAACTGGTGGAACATCTGGCCGATCGGCGACTTCAGAAAGGCTACGCCACCCGAGTGACCGGGGCAATGCCAGGAATAGGAGCCGTCCTGAGCGTAGTGCACCAGCGCGCGGAAAAACGGCGGCGCCAGGCCGTCCAGGTAAGACTTGGCTTCGCGGATGATATGGCGCGCCACAAATTCTGGCGTGTCTTCAAACATGTGAATGAAGCCGTGCAGCTCGCGCAGGATGTCGTTGGGAATGTCGCGCGAGGTGCGGGTTTCGCCGTACAGGTAAATCGGAATGTCGGCATTTTTGTGACGAATTTCACCGACGAAGGCGCGCAAGGATTTGAGCGCGAAGTCGGTTTCTTCAGAGGAACCGGCGCCGAACTCTTCATCGTCGATCGACAGGATGAAGGCCGAGGCGCGCGATTGTTGTTGGGCAAACTGCGACAGATCGCCGTAGCTGGTCACGCCCAGCACTTCCATGCCTTCTTCCTGAATGGCGTCGGCCAGGGCACGAATGCCCAGACCAGAAGTGTTTTCTGAGCGGAAATCTTCGTCGATGATGACGATGGGGAAACGGAATTTCATAGGTTCTCCAGGTAGAACGCACCGTCGCAGGTGTGATACGTTCAGTTGACACTGCGCCTGGGCGAAAAGCTTACGCGCTCGGACGGCCGGATTTGCTTAAGAACACCTAACAAAACGCCGCTTGCGGCGTTGCGCCTCCTTGCCGTACTTTTGTACTGTCTTCGTCGGCGCGTCTTGCCATCGACGTTTTGTTAGGCGTTCTAAATCCAGGCCGATAAGGCTGGGCTGGATCGTTGTCGATACAGCCTTGAAAAAAGAAAGCGAATTTTCGCAGATATCAAGAAAACTTGGGGTGAAAAATCAACGCCTTTTCTCTGAAATCTTGGAAAAACAACAAAAACACAAAGATGGCTTTCAGCGTCTTTCGTAGGTCACAAATGCGTAGTCGAATTCCTGAGCGGTGTCGCGCTGGCTTTGGCGTGCAGTTTCGCGCCAGAGTTGCGGATCGATGGCTGGGAAAAAAGCATCGCAGTCAAAGCGTTTGCCGATTTCGGTGACAATCACGCGCGTTGCCAACGGTAGTGCCTGGGCATAGATCTCGGCGCCGCCGATGATAAAGGCGTCCATGCCGGCCACCAGACTTGCCGCTGCTTGCAAGGATGATACGCTTTCCACACCAGCGTGCGACCAGGCCGGGTTGCGTGTGATGACAATATTACGGCGGTTGGGCAGGGGACGGCCGATCGAGTCGAAGGTCTTGCGACCCATGATGATGGGATGGCCGGAGGTGGTGCGCTTGAAATGGGCGAGATCTTCCGGCAAATGCCAGGGCAGGGTGTTGTTGATGCCGATGCCGCCGGCGATGTCGGTGGCAACGATGACGCAGAGCGCGCCGCGCTCAAGGGAGGATGGTGACATGCGCGTAATTGAGTAGGATTGCCTGGCTGCGACAAGAGGCATGCAGCCGCTGAGCGCGCTATCTTACAGGATTACAGTACACTGCGGCAGTCACGGAACTTTTGCTCTGCGTGGGCCACTATACAACCGGTCTTGCCGTTGCGTGAGTAGGTGTTTGGTGCGGTTTGTTGCTAAAAAGAAATTAAATTGTCTGTGTATTGAAAGTATTCTGAAAGTATTCTCGCAGACTGGCTTAACTCTTAGGCCAAGTTGTCCAACATTAGGTAAACTATGGCCGTTTTCGACGCGTTGGAATTGTGTTGTCGAATAAGAAAAATTGCATGTCAGACGGAAATCCAATGTCTTTAACTTCACATCGGCACGGCCAGCAGCATGCCGTCGCCAGTCGCTCTTGTTTGTCCAGATTGTTCCGTATGCCTCGTCTGCTTCGTTCATTTCCTCCGGCTGGCCCTGCGTTGAGCTTTGCTGCGGTATTGCTGGCCTTGTTGACTTGCCAGTCTGTTGCCGCGTTTGATTTCAATGATGTCGCTAGCCGTGCCAAGGCGCTGGCGGCCAAATCCTACAAGAAGCCAAGCGATAAGCTGCCGCGCGAGCTTCGGGATCTCAGCGACGAGCAGCTCAATGCCCTGCATTTCAAAATGGAACGGGCGTATTGGCGTGCAGAAAAATTACCCTTTGAATTGACTTTTGCGCATCCAGGCGGCGCTTCTGTCGAACCCGTGCGCATCAATGAAATCAGCGATGGCGTGGCGCACGAAATTGCGTTCAACGCGAGCTGGTTCGATTACAGCCATAGCCGTATTGATCCGCGTCGTCTGCGCAACATCGGTTTTGCCGGCTTTCGTATTCGTTTTCCGGTTAATTCGGCCAAGGACAAGGACGATGTGCTGACCTTTCAGGGGGCTAGTTATTTCCGCGCCATGGGTCGGGGGCAGGGTTATGGCTTGTCGGCACGCGGACTGGCCATTGATACGGCATTGTATTCAGGCGAAGAATTTCCGCGTTTCACCGAATTCTGGCTGGAGCGGCCCAAGGCTGGCGACAAGGAATTGACCGTGTTTGCTCTGCTCGATTCGCCACGTGCTACCGGTGCTTATCGCTTCGTCTTGCGCCCTGGCACGGATACCGTGATCGACGTCAAGGCACAGGTGTATTTACGCGCCCATGTGACCAAGCTCGGTCTGGCGCCGTTGACCAGCATGTTTTTCTTTGGTGAAAATCAAAAGGGCCCGGCCGACGATTTTCGACCTGAAGTGCATGACTCGGACGGGTTGTCCATCCAGTCGGGTACCGGCGAGTGGATCTGGCGTCCATTGGTCAATCCCAAACGTTTGCTGGTGACGTCCTTCGCGCTGGACAATCCGCTCGGATTCGGACTGATGCAGCGTGACCGCCAATTCTCCAGTTATGAAGATCTGGATTACCACTATGAGGCACGCCCGAGTGCCTGGGTCGAACCGCGCGGCAAGTGGGGCAGCGGTCATGTTGAACTGGTGCAGATTCCGACGCCGGATGAGACCAACGACAACATCGTCGCTTATTGGATGCCCAACGCTATGCCCAAACCGGGGCAGCCGCTGAACATCGAGTACCGCATGTATTGGCAGAAAGAGAATGACAAACGACCACCGTTGGCCTGGGTAACGCAGACCCGCATCGGTCATGCTTACCGCGCCAAGGAGGACGATAGTATCGACATGGTGATTGACTTTGATGGTGCAACGCTGAAAAAACTGCCCGTCAATGCCAACGTTGGAGCAAGCATGGAAAGTGATGCCAACGGCAAGATCTTAAACGTCACTACACGCCACAATGACATCACCGGCGGCTGGCGCGTGGAGTTGAAATTGCACCGCAATGAAGAAAGCAAGCCGGTTGAATTGCGCGGTTTTCTCAGAAATACGGCGCAGGGCGCCGGCACAACCTTGTCTGAAACGTGGAGCTACATATTACCCCCCAACTAAGACAGGTCTGCGACACTTCGCAGCAATGGGAGCGCTACCTGGCACATCTGCCCCTGACTTCGGCGCAGCGCGAGGATTTGCTGGCGCGCGTCGCTGTGCAGGAGACGGGCGATGCCATGAGCCACTTGCACAATGCGCTGGCCGGGTCATCCTCATCAGCAGCTAACCTTGATCTTGCCAGCGCTTCTGTGGCGGCACGGCTGGAGCTGTGTTTTCCGCAGGCGGCGGCCCAGGTGTTGTCCGGCCCGGCAGCGGCCGTTGCTGGTCTAGCCCAGGGCGACGTTCTGAAGGTGGCGCCGCCGCTGCAACGACGTTCGATGGTGCCGCGTCCATGGGGTACGCTCAATCCCTTGTCGCGCTGGGTCGAGGAAGCTGGCCGTCGCCTTGAACAACGCACTGCACGCCGTCGAGGTTTGTTGCCGCCAGAGCCCGCCTTCGTCGAAGATAGCCTGCAGGCCGATGCGCCTGATCCGCGCGGTTATTGGCAGCACAGCGGCAACGTGCGGCGTCTGGTGCTGCTCTCGCTGATGTTGTTGCAGACGGTGTTGGCGACTTATTTCATGAGTGAGGTGTTGCCGTATCACGGTACCAAACCGCTGGAAATGCTGGTGCTGGGTTTGTTTTCCTTGCTGTTTTGCTGGGTATCGGCAGGTTTCTGGACTGCCATGGCCGGTTTCCTGGTGCTCATGCGCGGCGACGATCCGCATCTGATTTCACACGAAGAATCCGGTCCCAAGTGGATTTCGCCAGAGGCGCGCACCGCCATTGTCATGCCCATCTGCAATGAAGATGTGGCGCGCGTGTTTGCTGGTTTGCGTGCGACCTATGAATCAGTGCAGCGTTATGGTGACCTGGATCGTTTCGATTTTTTCGTTCTCAGCGATAGCGGTGATGCCGATATTTGCACTGCAGAAGCCCAGGCTTGGGCCAGTCTGTGCCAAGCGGTCGGTGGCTTTGGCCGGATTTTCTATCGCCACCGTCGTCGTCGCGTCAAACGCAAGAGCGGCAATATCGATGACTTTTGTCGCCGCTGGGGCGCTGACTACCGATACATGCTGATACTGGATGCGGACAGCGTCATGAGCGGCCAGTGTCTGTCGACCCTGGTGCGGCTGATGGAAGCGCATCCTGGTGCCGGCATTATCCAGACCGCACCGCGTGCGGCTGGCCGCGATACCTTGTATGCGCGTATCCAGCAATTCTCGACGCGTGTCTACGGCCCCTTGTTTACCGCCGGTTTGCATTACTGGCAACTGGGCGAGTCGCATTACTGGGGGCACAATGCCATCATCCGTCTGGCGCCATTCATGCAGCATTGCGCGTTGGCGCCCTTGCCGGGTAAAGGCAATTTGTCCGGGCCTATCCTGTCGCATGATTTTGTTGAAGCGTCCTTGATGCGGCGCGCTGGCTGGTCGGTGTGGATTGCCTATGATCTGGATGGCAGTTACGAGGAAATGCCGCCTAATCTGCTCGATGAGCTTAGTCGCGATCGTCGCTGGTGCCAGGGTAACTTGATGAACTTCCGCCTATTTTTGGCGCGTGGCATGCATGTGGTGCATCGGGCGGTGTTCGTCACCGGCGTCATGGCCTATCTCTCGGCGCCGCTATGGGCCTTGTTCCTGGGTTTGTCGACCTTGCTGCTGGCAAGCCATACGCTGATCGATCCGCAGTATTTCCTGACGCCGCGACAACTCTTCCCGATCTGGCCGGAATGGCATCCGGAAAAGGCTTTGGCGCTGGTGTCGGCGACTGCTTCCATTCTGTTTTTACCGAAGATCCTTAGCGTATTGTTGATCATCGTCAAGGGTGCTAGCGGCTTTGGCGGTGCCTGGCGCTTGAGTGTGAGCATGTTCATCGAATTGCTGTTCTCGATGATGCTGGCTCCGGTGCGCATGTTGTTTCACAGTCGCTTTGTGCTGGGCGCTTTCCTGGGTTGGGCGGTCGGCTGGAAATCGCCGCCGCGCGCCGATAATGAAACCGGCTGGGGTGAGGCGTTGCGTCGTCACGGCGGGCATTCGGTACTGGGACTGGTCTGGGGTGCGTTGGTGTACTGGCTCAATCCTTCTTTCATCTGGTGGCTGCTGCCGATTGCCGGTTCGCTGACCGTATCGGTGCCGCTGTCGGTGCTGTCGAGTCGGGTGTCGCTGGGTCGTCGCTGGCGTGAGCGCGGTCTTTTTACTATTCCAGAAGAAACTGATGCGCCGCGCGAACTGCGTGATACTGTTACTTATCTGCAAGCGACCCCTGCTGCGCCAGCCTTTGTTGATGCCGTCGTCGATCCGGCGGTCAATGCATTGGTTTGCGCGATCGGACACGCACATCCGCGGCAGCCCGCATTGAGCCGCAAAACAGGTGACGCTCTGGTGTTACAAGCCTTGCGACGCGGCCCAGACGTACTCACCGTGAAGCACAAACACAGCTTGCTAGACGATCCGCGTCTGTTATCGGCGTTGCACTTGGCAGTGTGGTCGCAGCCGGAGCGGCATTCACTATGGATGGCAAAGTGCAAGACATGAGAAAACATCATCAGCCATGACGAAACTGGACGATACGTTCACCGAATCAATCACCGCTGCTCCTCTGCATCTGGATGAGCATCGTCGTGCACTGTGGCGACGCGGCCGCATGGCGCTGGCAGGGTTGTTGCTGTTTGCGGTGCTGGCATCGGCAGCAGGCTGGTACGTCTATCGTCAGCATCATCCTGTGGCACCGTTGTTGAAACTGCAAACCGTCGCGGCCGAACGCGCCGATATTGAACAAGTGGTCAATGCCGTCGGCAATGTGGTCATGCAAAATTACATGGATGTCGGTACCAAGGTCTCTGGGCAGATTTCCGATGTTTTCGTCAGTATCGGTGAAACCGTCAAGGAAGGTAAGCTGCTGGTGGCAATTTCGCCGGTCGTGCAGGCCGGCAAGCTTGAAAGCAATCGTGCTTCCTTGGCCCGACTCAAGGCAGAATTGGCCGGCCAGAATGCTCAGCTCGACTTCGCGCAGTTGCAGTTTCAGCGTCAGAGTCAGTTGAAAGCGGAAAACGCCACCCGCGAAGAGACCTATGAATCGACACGCATGGGCATGTATTCGGCCTCGGCTAAGGTAGATGCCATCAATGCCCAGATCCAGCAGCTCGAAGCGGTCATGAAGGAAGATGAGGAAGTGCAGAAGCAGACCAAGGTAGTGGCGCCGGTCAGCGGCACGGTGGTGGCCTTGTCGGCGCGCGTTGGTCAGACCTTAGCGGCCAATCAGGATGTGCTCATGCGCATTGCAGATTTGACCAGGATGAGCGTGCAGGCACGCGTAGCCGAGGAAGATGTGACCCGTCTGCGCAAGGGTATGCTGGCATATTTCACCACGCCCGGTTATCCCGGCAAGCAATGGCTGGGCAAGCTGCGCCAGATCATGTTGCTGCCGGCCGATGACAGCGGCAAGCAAGGCAAGAAGGCGTATTACACGGTCGTCTTCGATGTCTCCAATCCTAGCCGCGAACTCATGAGTGGCATGACGGCCGATGTTTATTTCGTGCTGGCCAGGGCCGAGCATGCGGTGACGATTCCGGCAAGCCTGGTGGGCAAGACCGATAGCAAAGGCATGCAGACCTTGCAGGTGCTGGCGCCCGACGGCAAGTTGCAGACACGAACCGTCAGGATAGGCATTCATAATGCCGAACGCGCGCAGGTGTTGTCCGGCCTGAGTGCCGGGGAGCAACTGGTACTGTCGATAACGACAGTGCCGGTACATTGATTGCAGCATTTTGTGACGGGATGTCGATGATGTTTGGCAAGCTTGCAATTGTGCTTTCAGTTGTGCCCAGACCGGGGGCACTGGCTGCTGCATTGCTGCTGGCCGGCTGCAATTTTGCGCCGGTCGTCATCGAGCCGGTCCAGAAACCGGAGCTGCCGCATCAATGGAGTGATCCTGCGGCAGCCACCAGCAACCAGCCGGTCGTGCTTGACGCCGATTGGTGGCGTCAGTTTGGGAGCACCGAATTGACCTCGTTGGTCGATGAGGGACAAAAGAATAATTTTGAAATTGCCGCTGCCGTTTCGCGCGTGCACCAGGCAGAGGCGAATGCGCGCATTGCCGGCGCGCCGCTCTTGCCAGAGATCGATCTTAACGGTGGTGCCAACCGCGCCGTGCTAGCCAGCGGTGGTGTGGCCTCGACGACGACCAACGCCGCGCTGGCGATTAATTACGAAATTGATTTTTGGGGCAAGAACAAGGCCGGGATGGTTGCTGCAGAGGCGTCGCTGCGGGCCAATTTGTACGATCGTGAAACGGTGGCGCTGACGGTCACCAGCGGGATTGTCTCGACTTTCTTACAAGTGTTATCGTTGCGCGACCGTTTGGAAATCGCGCAGCAAAATGTCATCAATGCCGAGCGCGTGCTCAAGCTGGTGGAGGCGCAAAGCCGTGCCGGTGCAGCTTCGCCGCTCGATTTGGCGCGTCAGCGTTCAAGCGTGGCCGGTCTGCAAGCGGTGATTCCTGATCTGATGCAGCAGGAGCGCGATGCGCAGACAGCACTGGCGATCTTGCTGGGGCGTCCGCCGCAACAATTTAACGTCAATGAAAAAGGCTTGGCAGCGATCAACATGCCGCAAATTGCGCCTGGCCTGCCTTCGGAATTGCTGACTCGGCGTCCCGATATCCGCCGCGCTGAAGCGCGCCTGGCTGCGGCTAATGCCAATGTGGCTGCGGCCCGGGCGGCGTTGTTTCCGAGCATTCGTCTGACTGGCGCCGCTGGCGGGCAAAGCAGCGCTTTGCTGTCGCTGTTTAACGGCAATAATCTGTTGCTCAATCTGGGGACTTCGCTGACGGCGCCGATCTTTGATGGCGGACTGCTCGATAGTCAGCGCGATCTGGCGATTGCTCAGAAGCAGGAGTTGCTGCAGGTGTATCGGTCGATGGTCATCGGCGCGTTGTCGGAAGTGGAGAAGTCGCTAGGGGCGATTCGCAGCCTGGAAGAGCGTTATCGCCTCAAAAAACAGGAAGTCGATCAGGCCCGTTTCGCGTTTGAATTATCCGAAATTCGCTATCGCGTCGGCGCCGAAGATTTGATGACTGTGCTCGATACGCAGCGTATTTTGTCGGAAGGGCAAAATCAGCTTGGTCAAATCAAGTTGTTACGCCTGCAAGCGACAGTGTCGCTCTACAAGGCGCTGGGCGGCGGCTGGAAAGATGATCTGTTGCAGATGCAGTACGGTCAACATTAAGCGGCATTACACTGCAACCGGCGCTTTGATGTGGGCCTGCGCCAGGTAGCCGCTGATCTCGAAATCTTCAAAACGATAATCAAAGATGCTGTCCGGCTGGCGATGAATCAGCAACTGCGGCAATGCGCCAGGCTGACGCGCCAATTGTTCCTGTACTTGCTCCATATGGTTGGAATACAAGTGGCAATCGCCGCCGGTCCAAATGAAGTCGCCAACTGCCAGACCAGTCTGTTGCGCCACCATGTGTGTGAGCAGAGCATAGGAGGCGATGTTGAAAGGCACCCCCAGGAAAATATCGGCGCTACGTTGATAGAGCTGGCAAGACAATTTGCCATCGGCCACGTAAAACTGGAAGAAAGCATGGCAAGGCGGCAACTTCATCTGTGGTATGTCGGCGACGTTCCAGGCTGAGACGATCAGACGGCGTGAGTCAGGATTGTTTTTGATCTGGCTGATCAATTGCGCGATCTGGTCGATATGCTCGCCATTGGGCGCTGGCCAGGAGCGCCATTGGTAACCGTAGATCGGTCCCAGATTGCCGGCAGCATCGGCCCATTCGTCCCAAATCTTGACGCCATTTTCTTGCAAATAGGCAACGTTTGTTGAGCCGGCCAGGAACCAGATCAATTCATGCACGATGGATTTGATGTGTAGCTTCTTGGTGGTCAGCAGCGGAAAGCCATCCTGTAGGTTGAAGCGCATCTGGTAGCCGAATACCGAGCGGGTGCCGGTGCCGGTGCGGTCAGTCTTTTCGGTGCCATGTTCATAGACATGGCGCATGAAATCGAGATATTGGCGCATGGGAATCTGGTGCTTTTGGAATCAGAGGATTGTAACGTATTTGGCGTCCGGACCGGCTCCGGCAGGTCATCTCTGTTCGCACAAAACACCAGGTCAGTCTGATCTGCGCCAGGCTGACCTGTGGCCTCAGTGTTGTACCGGCGTGGCGGCGCTAGCTGTGCTTGGAATGCATCTCACGACGATTGATGAGAGGTGTCTTACGTTTGCCCGGGGGACGGCTGAAGGCCGCCGCCAGCAACAGGCTCAGCAAGGGAATCGTGGCAGCCATCAACTCCAGCACGCCAGTATGCTCTTCCACTTGCTCCAATCCTATCTGGTAGTAATTGGCAAAGACAATCAGCAGGAACAGGAAAGCAGTCGACAGGCCGGCAATGAGGCGCAGGTTGAGATTGAGTTTCATGGTGGTCCTCACAGAATGGCTGACACATGAAATATCGACAGTTACTGCAGGACGTTGATGGCTAAAGATGTAAAGAAAGGTAAGTTCCGCCGCCGGCTTGTCGATAAGATGACGACACGGGGAAAGTCGGTGCATGGCTTGCTACAATGCGCGCTTGTTGCTCCTCATTCACATTTCTTATTGCGCCCTGCCATGGATTTCCTTTTGTTTCTGATTGACTTCATTGTTCATATTGATCTGCATCTGACTCAGCTTGCTGTGACTTATGGCCCCTGGCTGTTCCTGATCCTGTTTTTGATCGTTTTTGCTGAAACCGGCTTGGTGGTTACACCGGTGCTGCCTGGTGATTCGCTCTTGTTTGTCACTGGAGCGATCGCCGCTACCGGGGCTTTTGATGTGCATCTGATGGTGCTGACCTTGATGCTTGCGGCCATTTCAGGCGATAGCGTCAACTACCAGATCGGCAAGATGCTGGGCCATAAAGTTTTTGAGCGACCCAATTCGCGTATCTTCAAGCGTGAATATCTGGAGCGCACGCATGCTTTCTACGCACGGCATGGTGGCAAAACCATCATCATCGCGCGCTTTGTGCCCATCGTGCGTACTTTTGCGCCGTTTATCGCCGGTGTTGGGGCAATGACATATCTCCGGTTTTTCGCTTACAACATCATCGGTGGTGTGCTGTGGGTCGCCAGTTTTTCGTATGCCGGTTATTTTTTCGGCAACTTGCCGATGGTCAAGCAAAACCTCAGTTTGCTCATTGTGGCCATCGTGGTGATTTCATTCGTGCCAGGTGTGCTGGAGTTTCTGCGGCAGCGCAAGGCGGGTAAATAATGGACAAGCTGCTGCGTGCCACCGGCCTGCAGCAGTAATTCATCAAGGCATTTCGATCAGAAGAATTCGACGATGTCGTTGGTGGAGATTTCTGAGCTGAGCACGCCCGACGTAACCAGATCGTCGTAGAAACAGACCCGATTGCGGCCGTTTTTCTTGGCGTGATAGAGCGCCTGGTCGGCGTGGCCCAGAATCACCACCGGAGTTTCGTGCGAGATGCTAACGAAACCCAAACTGACCGTTACCTTGCCGACCTGCGGGAAATCGTACTCTTCCACATGCTGGCGGAAACGGTCAAAGATCTTGCAGGCATCGCTGTACGTGGTGGAGCGCAGCAGGATAACGAATTCTTCACCGCCGAAGCGGAAAATACGATCGTGTGAGCGGAAAGACGCGCGCAATATATTGGCCACCAGAATCAGTACTTCGTCACCGTACAAGTGGCCGTATTGGTCATTGACCAGCTTGAAATGATCAATATCGACCACCGCCAGCCAGTGCGCTTTGTTGTCTTCGTGATGACGGCGCTCGTTGTTGTCGAGCGAGTGCGACTCATGCGGAGTGATAGCGAAAGCATGACGCGAGAATTGATCGTCAAAGGTCTTGCGGTTGAACAAGCCGGTCAAGGCATCACGCTCGCTGTAGTCGAGCAGACTTTTGTAATTGCAGTAAACCCGGAAAATACCGTTGACGACCTCCATGGTGGCTTCGTCGTAGGCTTGCGCGTTACTGATTTCCAGGCAGGTGTTGATTTTGCCGTGCAGCCATACCGGTAACCACAACATATGGCTACCGTCTGCGGTAGTTTCCGCGTGGATGGCCTTGTGATCAAAGATGCAGGCAGCGATGGCGGGATAATTGCTGAGCGGCTCTTTCGGGTCGTCGTGCTCTCCGATGGTGCTCAGTTGCCCTTCTTTGAGCAAAATCTTTTCCTGCACGAAGAGTTCGTCGCGCATGGTGAAAATTTCCAGCACGCGAACCTGGCTGACCTGAGTCAGGTCATGCAGGGCGGAGATGACCGAAAACTCAAGGCGCGCATGCTCACGATGTGCTGTGATTTCGGCCAGGTTATTCAGAAGCTGTTTCATCATCGGGACGTTGACTCCTGCGTGAGTACATTGTTCTTGTATGGTTTGCTACTCGAGGGGCGCTTGACCATTCACACAATGCATCAATAACTTAATGCAAGAATCACACCATTGATCAGGCAAAGAATCTCGAAGATTTTACACGCTCGTTCAGGGAACAGGGATTTAGTTTATACAAATTCAAAAGGAAAAAGACGCTTTAGTTGCCGTGTCGAAATTTAATCGAGTTTTATTGCTGCGCATGAATGCCAAGCGGCAACTACCATGTAATAACGGTCTCAAAAACCTGACTGGATAAGACAAAGGGCCTCAATCGAGGCCCTGGGGGAATAACGCAGACAAGTATTTTTTGTCGGCTTGTTACAGATAGATGATGGCCAGTGCGAGCGCAATGATCAAGCCGAATTTGGTCACGCGATAGACCGTGCGATTCCAGTTCTTGAAGCGGCGGCGATATTGACCGGCCAGCCAGACGAAGCGAAACAGCTTGTTGATGCGCCCGGTTTGATCACCGGTTTCATTAGGGGAACTGGCGGCGGTCATCATGGTGCGGCCAAACCACTGGTTGAACGCTTCTGCCCAGCGATAGCGCAAGGGCCGCTCAACGTCGCAGAACAGGATGATGCGATTGCTGTCGGTGCCGTTCTGCGCCCAGTGAATGAAGGTCTCGTCGAAAATCACGCTTTTGCCGTCGCGCCAGCTGTAGCGTTGACCATCAACGTCGATGAAGCAGCGGTCATCGTTGGGTGTCACCAGTCCCAGATGGTAGCGCAGCGAGCCGGCGTAGGGATCGCGATGACGATTGAGTGTGCCACCGGGCGCCAGCTCGGCAAACATGGCCGCCTTGACGCAAGGAATCTGGCGCAGCAATGCCACAGTCTTCGGGCAGAATTGTTCTGCCGAAGGGTGGCTGGCGTTGTACCATTTCAGGTAGAAGCGTTTCCAGCCAGCCTTGAAGAAAGAATTGAAACCGGCATCGTCGTTCTTTTCTGCTGCCTTGATCTTGGAAATATTCTGCAGATTGATGGCCTCGGCTTTGATGGTTTCCCAGTTATCGTCCAGCAGATGCAGATTCTGGAAACCGTTGGCGGCAGGATAAGGCACCGCCGGCACGCGCGAAAACGCATAGATGAACAGATTCACCGGCGCCATGATGGACGAGTGATCAAAGAACTGCCGCAGAAAAGGTAAGCGCACCTTGCCACGGAAGTGGATGAATAAAATCGAAAAAATGTAAATGCCAACAACAACCCACTTCATTGCAATGTCCTCATAAAAATGGTCCCGTGATGTGTCGGTGGTGACCACCTGTATAAATAATTGATAGTGCATCCTAGCGGCAATATCAATGCTGTTAAGGCAAATTCATTGAAGATCCAGGTATCCCCAGATTCAAAGGAGTCGATTCTACACCAAGCGGGTAAGTCGCTACCCCGAGGAGGAAGTGAGGAGATGTAAAAAGCGGTCCGGCAGCAAGGCTGCAGGACCGCTCTAGAGGCAGGGGGAACCTGACGCCTGAGCAGACTCAGGCCGGTTGCGCTGTCAGCACGCGTGCCGCCTTGCGTGGCAAGCCAGTAAAGCCGAAGTCGATATCAGGCTGGCGGCCGGCAATGATTTCAGCGATCGCACGTCCGGAGCCGCAACCCATAGTCCAGCCCAAGGTACCGTGGCCGGTATTGAGGAACAGGTTATTGAACTTGGTCTTGCCGACATACGGAATATTCGATGGCGTCAGTGGGCGCAGACCGGCCCAATAAGTTGGATTGTCATAATCACAACCCTCTGGGAACAGTTCACGGGTACGACGGGTAATGGCTTCGCAACGGGTATTGTTGAGTTCACGGGTATAACCGTTGAGTTCGCAAGTACCTGCCACACGCAAGCGATCGCCCAGGCGTGAAACCACCAGCTTGTAGCCGTCATCAGTCAGCGATACGGTCGGTGCGGCGTCAGGGTTGGTGACCTTGTAGGTGGCTGAATAACCCTTGCCCGGATACAGCAGCAGCTTGATGCCCAGCGGGCGCAGCAGCGCTTCAGAGAAGCTGCCCATGGCGACGACAAAGGCATCGGCGTGCAAGGTCTTGTGGCGGCCGGCACCGTCAATGACTTCAACACCGGTGATTTTGGCGGCGGCGCCAGTGCCTTCAGTCAGCAAACGGGTTATGGTGGTATTGAACTGGAAGTCGACACCAGCTTCTTCGGCCTTTTTTGCCAGACCGGTGGTGAGCTTGTAGACGTCGCCCGATTCGTCGCTGGCAGTGAAATCGCCGCCGACGATCTTGTCGCGCATGCCGGCCAGTGCAGGTTCAATCTTGATGACTTCGTCGGCGCTGATGGAGTCGCGCGGGCAGCCGAGGTCACGCATGAGCTTGGCGGCTGGCAAAGACAGCTCGAATTCTTTTTCTTCGGTATAGAAATGCAGGATGCCGCGAGTCAGGTGATCGTATTCGATACCGGTTTCGGCACGCACGTCCACCAGGGTCTGGCGGCTGTATTCACACAAGGCCACGATCTGGCGAATGTTGGCATCAGTGCGCGCAGGTGTGCATTCACGCAGAAAATTGACAGCCCATTTCCATTGCAGCCATTCCGGACGAAAGCGATACAGCAGCGGTGCATCTTCTTTGCCCAGCCACTTCAGTACTTTCATGGGCGCCGCCGGATTGGCCCACGGCTCGGCATGCGATACCGAAATCTGGCAACCGTTGGCGAAGCTGGTTTCCTGGGCTGCGCCGGCCTGGCGATCGATGACAGTGACGTCGTAACCCTCACGCTTCAAAAACCATGCCGAGGCGGTACCGATAATGCCTGCTCCCAATACGATCACTTTCATCACACTCTCCTTAATCAATGAGTGGCATTGTAAGAATTAACTGATTTCTTGGGTAGGCAATTAAGTGGCTTTAATTTCTATTTTTAAATGAAATTTCTATGTATGTGTTTATAAATCAAAAAAAGTGCTTGGAAAGTTTAATTTTTTGACTTTTCAAACTTTGATATCTCTGCTACCACGGCTTGTTCCACGGTTGTCGCCAAGGCTTGCTCCAGACTGGTACGTACGCGGGTTTTAAGAATGTCGGCCATGTTGTCGAGAATGACCGCGAGGTGATCTTGCAGATGCTGATGCAAGACAATATCGATTTGTTTAAGCAAGTCTTGCATGACGTTTTCATAGACGTCTTGACGGATCTGCTGCAGTTGTTGCTCGTTTGGTAATGCCGCTGTTGGCTCTGTCGAGGCAGTAATGATTTCGGTCAGCAGCGGGATGCTGTGGTCGGAAGAGGGATCCATGGTGCGACTTTCAGTCAGCGACGAAATGACTGAGCGGGTAGCCGCGTTCCTTGTAGAAACGGTAGCGATCGCGCCCGGCAGCCTTGTCGTTGTCATCGGCGGAAATGATCTCGAACATGCGCTCAAAACGGGCGAAATGCTCAGGCTGCCGACCGGACAGGTTGATCAGTACATGGTGATGCGGCAATTCGGCATTGTCGTCGGCACTCAGGATGATGGCAGTTTGTGCCGCCAGCGGATCGCCAGCGTGTACGTGCGGAAAAAAATCCTGTTCCGAAAAGGTCCATAGCAGTTGATCGAGCTGACTCAGTTCGCTACTGTTGCTACCCAACAATACGATTTTGCATTGCGCGGCACGCGCCTTGCGTACCAGGCGGCAGGCATAGGCCAGTTTGTTGGGGACGTTGCTGTGGAAGTCGATACGGGTCATGGCGCAAGTATAGCCAAATAGTGGCAAATCGCCGCACCAGCGAAAGCTGGCACGGTAAAAGAACTGCACCGTCACCCCGACTGGAGCGACGGTGTTCAATGCTAGGCTGCCATGCCGCTGTGGCGCAGCAGCGCATCAATGCTCGGTTCGCGGCCGCGGAAGGCTTTGAACGATTCGATGGCTGGCCGGGAACCGCCGACGGCGAGGATTTCTTTCTGGAAACGCAGGCCGGTTTCGATCGAGACGACGTTGTCGCCGCTTGCTGCAGCTTCTTCAAACGCGCTGTAAGCATCGGCCGACAACACTTCCGCCCATTTGTAGCTGTAATAGCCAGCGGCATAGCCACCGGCAAAAATGTGGCTGAACGAATGCTGGAAGCGGTTGAATTCTGGCGGACGGATCACAGCGACCTGTTCACGCACGTGGTTGATCACGGTTTGCACGTTATCACTGCCGGCGGCGTCGTAATCGTAGTGGATGTGCATGTCAAACAGCGAAAATTCGACCTGACGCAGCATTTGCAAGCCTGACTGGAAGTTCTTGGCGGCCGTCATCTTGTCAAACAGTTCACGCGGCAGCGGCGCGCCGGTATCGGTGTGTGCGGTCATGTGTTGCAGCACCTCCCATTCCCAGCAGAAGTTTTCCATGAACTGCGAAGGCAGTTCGACCGCATCCCATTCGACCCCGGAGATGCCGGAGACACCGACTTCATCGACTTGCGTGAGCATGTGATGCAGACCGTGACCGGATTCATGGAACAGGGTGATCACTTCGTCGTGGGTAAACAAGGCCGGCTTGCGCACGCCGTCGACTGTGGCCGGTTCGGTGAAATTGCACACCAGATAGGCAATCGGTGTTTGCACGCCGCTGGCAGTCATGCGGCGCGAACGGGCGTCGTCCATCCAGGCACCGCCGCGTTTGCCGCTGCGGGCATATAGATCGAGGTAGAACTGGCCGATGAGCTTGCCGTCGCGCTCGATGCGGAAAAATTTGACATCGGAGTGCCACACCGGTGCGCTGTCGGGGCGGATGCTCACACTGAACAGGCGCTGGATGACCTGGAACAGGCCTTCGACCACCTTCGGCTCGGGAAAGTACTGTTTAACTTCCTGTTCCGAGAATGCATAGCGTTGTTCGCGCAGTTTTTCGGAGGCATAGGTCATGTCCCAAGCTTCCAGCGTATCCAGTTGCAATTGTGCTTTGGCGAAACTGCGCAATTCGTCCCAGTCGCTGTTGCCGTAGGATTTGGCGCGACGTCCCAAGTCTTCCAGAAATTGAATCACTTCCTGCGGCGATTGCGCCATTTTTGGCACCAGCGACAGTTCGGCGTAATTGGCGAAACCCAGCATGGCCGCTTCTTCATGGCGCAATTGCAGGATTTCCTGCATGTTGGCGCTGTTATCCCACTCTGGCTTGGCGCCCAGTTCGGAGGCTTTGGTGGCGTTGGCGCGATAGATTTGCTCACGTAGTGCGCGGCTGTCGGCGTATTGCAGGATGGGGAAATAAGAAGGGAAATGCAGCGTGAATTTGTAGCCCGGCTTGCCATCCTTCTCGGCTGCAGCACGGGCCGCTTGACGCACATCATCCGGCAATCCGGATAATTGCACCTCATCGTGTACAAACAGGCCGTAGTCGTTGGTGGCGTCGAGGATGTTTTCCGAGAAACGGGTGGTCAGAGCGGCCAGTTTTTCCTGAATCTCGGCAAAGCGCTCTTTTTTGTCTTCCGGCAACTCGGCGCCAGACAGGCGGAAATCGCGCACTGCATTGGTAATAACTTTTTGGCGCGCAGTTGACAGTTGTGCAAATTCCGCACTGTTTTGCACTGCCTTGTACTTGTCGAACAGTGCCAGATTTTGACCCAGCGCGGTCCAGAACTCCACCAGCTTGGGCTGGTTTTCATTGTAGGTGGCGCGCAGTTCCGGCGTATCGACTACCGAATTGAGATGACCGACGATGCTCCATGCCCGTCCCAGTTGCTCAGTGGCGTTTTCCAGCGGCTCGACAAAATTGGCCCAATTCACCTGATCCATGGGTGCTTCCAGTTCCTGCACCAGCGCGCTGGCCTTGGCCAGCAGGCTTGTTACAGCAGGTGTGACGTGTTCGGGCTTGATGGCATCGAACTGCGCCAGGCCGGAAAAATCCAGCAAGGGGTTGCTGGTCGGGGTGATCGGGGTATCTACGGTAGTCGTCATAAAGGGGTCTCAGGCTTTCAGGTTCGTTCTGCAGCTTCAATCGTATTGACCAGTAACATGGTGATGGTCATCGGCCCCACGCCACCCGGCACGGGAGTGATATAACCGGCAACCTCCTTGGCATTGGCAAAATCGACATCGCCGCACAATTTGCCGTTATCGTCACGATTCATGCCGACATCGATGACAACTGCACCGGGTTTGACCATGTCGGCAGTGACGATGTTGCGTTTGCCGGTAGCCACCACCAGGATATCGGCCTGGCGGGTATGGTGGCCGAGGTCACGGGTCTTGGAGTTACAGATAGTGACAGTGGCGCCTGCTTGCAAGAGCAACATGGCTTGCGGCTTGCCGACAATATTGGAAGCGCCGACGACGACGGCATTGGCACCGCGCACCGGATAGGCGATCGATTCCAGCATTTTCATCACGCCATAAGGCGTACAGGGGCGAAATAACGGTTGTCCGGTCATCAGCAGACCAGCATTGCTGACGTGAAAACCATCGACATCTTTCTCTGCGGCAATGGCCTCAATCACCTTGTGCGCATCAATGTGCGCAGGCAGCGGCAACTGCACCAGAATGCCGTTGATCTTGGGATCTTGGTTGAGGGTATCAATGCGCGCCAGCAGTTCTGCTTCGGTGAAGCTGGCTTCATATTTTTCCAGTACGGAATGCAGACCGTTGTCTTCGCATGCCTTGACCTTGTTGCGCACATAGACCTGCGAGGCCGGGCTGTCGCCAACCAGGATCACGGCCAGGCCGGGTTGCTTGCCTGCAGCGGTGAGGGCGGCTGCGCGTTTGGCGACATCGGCGCGCAGTTGTTGGGAGAGCAGATTTCCGTCGATAAGTTGTGCTGGCATGGTGGCTGGGGCTGGAAAGAAGAGGAAAGGGGGAAATAAAGCGACATTATAAGGGGAGGTGTCATCAGCGGCGCGGCGGGAAAATCGGATTAGGTGGTCTGACAACCTAGATTTGTATTTTCGGTTATGCTCCGCGAACTATTGCTAACAAGGATGCTGCATGACCGATATGCTGAACCGCCGTCTGGCTCTGTTTGACAGCCCGCAACCGCGCGCGTTGCTCAGTCGCGGGCTGCGCGGCGTGGAACGGGAAACCTTGCGCGTGACGGCGACCGGCCAACTGGCGACCACGCCACATCCGCTGGCCTTGGGTTCGGCTTTGACCAATGAGCAGATTACGACTGACTACTCCGAATCCTTGCTGGAATTCATTACCCCGGCCGAGCATGACATCGCTACGGCGCTGCAGCGACTCGATGAAATCCACCGCTTCGCGCATACGCAATTGCATGTTCAGGGCGAACTGTTATGGAATGAATCCATGCCCTGTATCTTGCCGGATGAGCAAGACATCCCAATAGCTTGGTATGGCAATTCACACATCGGCATGCTCAAACATGTCTACCGGCGAGGTCTGGCATTGCGCTATGGCAAGACTATGCAGTGCATCGCCGGCATTCATTACAATTTCTCGCTCAATGAGGACGTCTGGGACCTGCTGCGCGGGCTGGATGATCGCGAGCAAAGTGTGGAGCCATCCATTTCGGCTCGCGATTACCAGTCCGAAAGCTATATCGCGTTGATTCGTAATTTCCGTCGTTACAGCTGGCTGTTGATGTATCTGTTCGGCGCTTCGCCGGCCTTGGCGACGAATTTTCTGCGCGGTCGCCCGCATCAGTTGGAGGAGCTCAGCGGCGATACGCTCTATCTGCCTTACGCCACCAGTCTGCGTATGAGTGATCTTGGTTATCAAAGCAACGCCCAGGCCAACATCACGCCGCATTACAACAATCTGCACAGCTATATCAGAAGTCTGTCGCAGGCGGTCAGTCAGCCCTATCCGGCATATGAAGCCATTGGCACCAAGCGCGACGATGAGTGGATACAGATCAATACCAATATCCTGCAAATCGAAAACGAGTATTACTCTTCAATTCGCCCTAAACGTGTCATTTACAGCGGCGAACGGCCGGTGCAGGCGTTGGCTGCACGCGGTGTGCAGTATGTCGAAGTGCGTTGCATGGACATTGATCCGTTCGAACCTCTGGGGCTTAGCCTTGCGACATCGCGCTTCTTGGACGTGTTCCTGCACTTCATCGCCTTTGAAGAGAGCGCCCTGACGTCGGATGAAGAAGGCGCTGAAAATCGTGCCAATTTTGCCAGCGTGGTCAAGCAAGGGCGTCGTCCTGGTCTGCAGTTGCAGCGTGGCGGCCGCAATGTGAGCTTGCAGGACTGGGGGCTGGAGCTGCTCGAGCGCATGCAACCGGTGGCGGCTTTGCTTGACGCAGAGGCAGGCAGCAATGAACATCAAGCCGCATTGGACACGCAGCGCGAAAAACTGCGCGATGTCGAATTGACACCTTCGGCGCGGGTCTTGCGAGAAGTGCGTCAAAACGGCAATTCGTTTGTCGCATTTGCGTTGCAGCAAAGCCGTGCCCAGGCCGAGCAATTTCTGGCGCGCCCGCTCAGCGCTGAACTGACGGCTGGCTTCACTGCCACCGCCAGCTTGTCGATTCAACAGCAACAAGGCTTGGAAAATACCCAGACCGGTGACTTCGACACCTTCGTTGCCGCCTATCGTGCCAGCACCCTGGGGAACATCAGCGTATAAACCTTCCAAGAAGGATGTCTCTCTATATATAGAGGGCCATTTGAATAGACTGCACCATTAAAGCGCAAAAGCCTGCTCTCCATGTTGGACGGCGGGCTTTTTAATTTGCTTGGACTAGCGTATTGGGGGCTGTTTCGATGCACTGCAACCAAGCTTTTCGGCGCGATTTCTGCTAGATGCTAGAAAAACAACGTGGTGTGAAGCCTGTGTTTATGCCGCTTTGCAGCAAAATCCCATAATATGAAATTGAATATCGCTATTTGAAAATCAAAAAAGCCCTGTTAAAATGCCTCGTCCACGCGGCACAAAGACCGTAAAGTATTGGCTAAAAAAGCATACGGTTTATCGATCCGGCTTCACCCGGCCGGTTTCCCCCATAACTCAGGAGACATCCCATGTCAGCCCAAATCGACCAAGTCCTGGCGCAAGCCGCCAACGATCCCGATGTCATCGAAACGCAAGAGTGGCTTGATGCCCTCGAAGCAGTGATCGAGGCAGAGGGTCCAGAGCGCGCACATTATCTGATGGAGCGCATGGTTGACCTGGCCCGCCGTCGTGGCGCGCATATTCCGTTTTCCAGCAATACCGCTTACGTCAACACCATTCCTGCCGATCAGGGCGAGCATTGCCCGGGCAACCTCGAATATGAAGAGCGTCTGCGCTCATGGATGCGCTGGAATGCGATGGCCATGGTGGTCAAGGCCAATCGTGTTGACGGCGATCTGGGCGGCCACTTGTCCAGTTTTGCTTCACTGGCCAACATGTTGGGTATTGGTTTCAATCACTTCTGGCACGCTCCGACCGAAGACCACGGCGGCGACCTCTTGTATATTCAGGGCCACTCCTCGCCAGGCGTGTATGCACGCGCCTTCCTGGAAGGCCGCCTGACAGAAGACCAACTGATCCATTTCCGTCGCGAAGCCGACGGCAAGGGTCTGTCTTCCTATCCCCATCCCAAGCTCATGCCTGAGTTCTGGCAGTTCCCGACCGTCTCCATGGGTCTGGGTCCCTTGATGGCGATTTATCAGGCACGCTTCTTGAAGTATTTGCACGCCCGCGGCATTGCTGATACGGAAAAGCGCAAGGTATGGGCTTTCTGTGGCGATGGCGAAATGGACGAGCCGGAATCGATGGGTGCCATCGGTATGGCCGGTCGTGAAAAGCTGGACAACCTGATCATCGTGGTCAACTGCAATCTGCAACGTCTGGACGGTCCGGTGCGCGGCAATGGCAAGATCATTCAGGAACTGGAATCGGACTTCCGCGGTGCTGGCTGGAACGTCATCAAAGTGATCTGGGGTAGCGGCTGGGACGAGCTGTTGGCCAAGGACAAGGATGGCATCCTGCAAAAAGTGATGATGGAAACCGTCGACGGCGAATATCAGAACTACAAGGCCAAGGATGGCGCTTTCGTGCGCAAGCACTTCTTCGGCAAGCATCCCAAGCTCTTGGAGCTGGTCAGCAAGATGTCGGACGACGATATCTGGCGTCTGACCCGTGGCGGTCACGATCCACACAAGATTTATGCTGCCTTTAAGCAGGCGCAGGATAACAAGACCCAGCCGACCGTGATTCTGGCCAAGAGTATCAAGGGTTATGGTTTTGGCAAGTCTGGTGAGGCGCGCAATACTGCGCACAACACCAAGAAGCTCGACGATGATGCCATCAAGGCCATGCGTGACCGCTTCCAACTGCCAATCTCGGATGCAGAACTGCCGGATATTCCTTTCTTCAAGCCGGCCGACGACACGCCAGAAATGCAATACCTGCACGAACGCCGTAAAGCACTCGGCGGTTACTTGCCGCAGCGTCGTCCGCAAGCCGATGAAAAGCTGCCGGTGCCTGAACTGTCGGCCTTCCAGGCTATGCTCGAGCCGACTGCCGAAGGTCGTGAAATTTCCACCACAGCGGCCTATGCACGTGTGCTGACCGCATTGCTGCGTGACCCTAATCTGGGTCAGCGCGTGGTGCCGATCATGGTTGATGAATCGCGTACCTTCGGTATGGAAGGTTTGTTCCGCCAAATCGGTATTTTCAGCCAGGTAGGACAGTTGTATGAGCCGGTCGACAAGGACCAGGTCAGTTACTACCGCGAAGACAAGGCCGGTCAGATTCTGCAGGAAGGCATCAATGAAGCCGGTGGCATGAGCTCCTGGATCGCTGCGGCGACCTCGTACTCGACCAATAACCGCATCATGATTCCGTTCTACACCTATTACTCGATGTTCGGTCTGCAGCGTATTGGTGACTTGGCATGGGCTGCCGGCGACATGCGTGCTCGCGGCTTCCTGATCGGTGGTACCGCCGGTCGCACCACGCTCAACGGAGAAGGTCTGCAGCATGAAGACGGCCATAGCCATGTGCTGGCCTCGGCCATTCCGAATTGCGTGCCTTACGATCCGACCTTCGCTCATGAAGTCGCCGTGATCATCCATGATGGCTTGCGCCGCATGGTAGGCAATCAGGAAGACGTGTACTACTACATCACCGTGATGAACGAGAACTACGGTCATCCAGGGATCAAGCCAGGTCAAGAAGAAGGCATCATCAAGGGCCTGTATCTGCTCAACGCGGGTGGCAAGAGCAACAAGCTACGCGTGCAATTGCTGGGTTCGGGCACTATTTTGCGCGAAGTCATTGCCGCCGCTGATCTGCTGCGCGACGACTGGAAGGTCGATGCCGATGTCTGGTCTGCACCATCGTTTACCCTGCTGGCGCGTGATGGCCAGGATGTCGAACGCTGGAACATGCTGCACCCGGCCGACGCACAGCAAAAGGGCCACTTCGAGCAATCGATGGAAGCCACCGACGGTCCTATCGTGGTCTCGACCGACTACATGCGAACCTATGCTGAGCAAGTGCGCGCCTTTGTCCCCAAGGGCCGTACTTACAAGGTGTTGGGTACCGACGGTTACGGCCGTTCCGACACCCGTGCCAAGCTGCGCGAGTTCTTTGAAGTGGATCGTCATTACGTTACCGTGGCAGCGCTCAAATCGCTGGCCGATGAAGGCAAGATCAAACCTTCCGTGGTTGCCGAGGCGATTGCCAAATACGGCATCAATCCGGAAAAACCTAATCCAGTGACACAATAATTACGGGTTACGCTGGATTTGCATCATCAACAAGGCGGCTTGTCATGACATACTTTGTCGGCAGGCCGCCTTCATATGAGTGGACACACGCTCCGGACGCTGCAAACCCCTGTAGCGGACCGGATCCAGAACAAACGGAGCGCAAGAGATGAGTCAAATCGAAGTAAAAGTACCGGACATTGGCGATTTCAAGGAAGTTGAAGTCATTGAAATTCTGGTCAAGGTGGGCGATACCATCAAAGTCGAACAATCCCTGCTGACAGTCGAATCCGACAAGGCCAGCATGGAAATTCCTTCCAGTCATGCAGGTGTGGTCAAAGAAATCAAGGTCAAGCTCGGCGACAAGGTCGCCGAAGGTTCGATCGTGGTGGTGGTTGACGCCGCAGGCGCAGCAGCTGCAGCCACTGCGGTGGCTGCTGCTGCACCCACTGCGGTGGCTGCTGCTGCCCCCGCGCCTGTCGCTGCCGCCCCGGTTGCTGCAGCAGCACCAGCAGCGCCAGCCGCTGCCGGTGGCGTGCAAGATATTCTGGTGCCGGACATCGGTGACTTTGCCGAAGTGGAAGTCATCGAATTGCTGGTCAAGGTCGGTGACACAGTCAAGGTTGAACAATCCCTGCTGACGGTCGAATCCGACAAGGCCAGCATGGAAATTCCGTCCAGCCATGCCGGCGTGATCAAGGAATTGAAGGTCAAGCTTGGCGACAAGGTTGCCAAGGGTTCCCTGGTTGCAGTCATTGAAGCCACCGGCGGTGCTGCAACTGCCGCGCCTGCCCCAGCTGTTGCGCCAACCGCATCGGCTGCGCCAGCGCCGGTTGTTGCCGCCGCAACAGTTGCACCAGCCATGGCCGTGGCAGCAGTCACGCCAGGCGTGGGCAACAAGTCGCACGCTTCGCCATCGGTACGCAAGTTTGCACGCGAACTGGGTGTGGATCTGACACGCGTGGTCGGCAGTGGCCCCAAGGGTCGTATTCTGCAGGAAGACATTCAGAACTTTGTCAAGGCAGTACTGGCCGGCGGCGCAGCTACGGCAGCCGCCGCACCTGCCAAGAACGGCAGTGGTGTTGGTCTGGATCTGTTG